>ERZ791682.425-NODE-425-length-24653-cov-4.00427_pt1 | contig 24653 bp, 10 predicted proteins | sample MGYA00509958_ERZ791682 | MGnify/ENA primary metagenome ERZ791682 (study PRJEB30046, sample SAMN00715194) | human gut metagenome | study: EMG produced TPA metagenomics assembly of the A metagenome-wide association study of gut microbiota in type 2...
TTGAAAAGAAGTACAGTAAGAATCAGATTCTGGAATTTTACCTGAACAATATTTATTTCGGAAACGGATATTATGGCGTGGAAGCTGCGGCAAGAGGATATTTTGACAAATCCGTGTCAGAGCTTACGCTTGCGGAACAGACTTTTATCGCGGCGATTCCCAACAATCCGACACGCTATAATCCGCTGACAAATTATGACAATACCGTCCAGCGTAAAAACCTCATTTTACTGCAGCTTTACGAGGCGGATGATATTGGTTCGCTCGACCGCTATATGGCTGAAACAGAAGAGGTTGTCTTAAATCCGCATCAGACAGAGGAGATTAACAATTCGGTTGTAACGTATGCAAGGCACTGTGCAACCGAATCGCTGATGAGTGTATCGGGCTTTACCTTCCGTTATAATTTCAGTTCGGAAGACGATTATAATGCATATGAAGCTACGTATGATACATTTTACAATATGTGTCAGCAGAAGCTTTTAAGCGGTGGCTACAGCATTTACACCTCCATTGATATGAATATACAAAATCAGTTACAGCAGGCAGTAGATAACAATCTGGCGGCATATACGGAAAAGTCTTCGGAAGGTGTATACAGTATGCAGGGAGCGGCAACGTGTGTGGATAACAGCACCGGAAATGTGGTGGCGATTGTCGGTTCGCGCAGTCAGGAAGACATCAAGGGCTATGTTTTAAATCGTGCGTATCAGAGTTACCGCCAGCCGGGCAGTTGTATTAAGCCGTTAAATGTCTATACACCGTATTTGCAGCTTGGCAATACGCCGGATACGAAGGTTACCGATTCGCAGATTGACGGCGGTCCTGCCAATGCCGATGCAAGCTATGCCGGAGAGATGACGTTGACAGATGCCGTAAAATGGTCTAAAAATACGGTTGCATGGAACATTTATCAGCAGATTACGCCAAAGACGGGAAGTTCCTTTTTAATAAAAATGGGATTTCATAAAATCTGGGTGGATAAAGATTACAATGCCGGTGCATTAGGCGGTTTTACGTATGGTGTGACAACGGAAGAAATGGCAGGCGGATATGCAGCACTTGCCAATGACGGTGTATACAGAAAAGCAACCTGTATCCGTCTTATTGTAAATGCTTCCAATAAAACGGTTGTCAATGAAACGAACCGTGACAGCAAGGTTTATGATAAAAGTGCATCGCGCATGATGACACAGATGTTAAGGGAAGTTGTATTAAGCGGTACGGGAACATCAGCCAATGTGGAAAATGCAGTTGTTGCCGGAAAAACGGGAACGACAAATGCCAGCAAAGATGTATGGTTCTGCGGATACAGCAAGTATTACACCACAACGGTATGGGCAGGATACGATTATCCAAAAGAAATGTCCGGTGTCAACAGCCGTGTCAATGCAATCTTTAAAGATTTTATGACGGCGGTGCATACCAATCTGCCTGTAACAGATTTCAGTACGGTTACACAGCAGACAACACAACCGGAGACGACAGCGGCAGTACAGGAGGAAACGCAATCCTTACCGCAGGAAACTACAGCAATTGTGCCGGAAATGGAAACGACAGGGATTGAACAGGTAACACCGCAGCAGGTTCCGTCCACGACAGCACAGGTGCCAACAACAACACCGTATCAGCGATGGACGACAGCACCGGCACAGCCAAAGACAACGGCACCGATGCAGTATGGCGATATTGACGCCACGACAAGAACCGATCCCGATGCAACGGCACGCGGAGAGTGGTAAATATGAACAAGCCATAAATCAAAGCTTGTTCACATAACACTTTGTGCCGACAGTGGCACAAAGTCGTCCGTTGATGCGGGTAGATGAGAAATCGAACAAGCCATAAATTAAAGGGATAGGAAAATGTGAATCAACATTTTCCTATCCCTTTTTGCCGGGCAGCGCCCAAAGCCTGCATACATTAATATTACTTGCCGTAATGTGTTTCGTTGTATTCCTTAACACGCTGCTGGATTCTTTCAACAGGGCTTAATAAGTTGCTGATAGAAGAATCGTGGTTTAACGTATCAACTAATAAAGCAATGTATTTGCTCATATCTACATTGATATACCAAGGCTTAGAAAGCAGTTCTTCCGGCTGGTATACAAGGTTCGTTGTAAGAACACGGTCGATAACGCCGTTTTCATAAGCTTCATCAAATTTCTTAAATCCATTTGTGAACAGACCAAAGGTTGTCGCACAGAAGACTCTCTTTGCTTTTCTTCTCTTTAATTCAGCAGCAACATCAATCATGCTTTCGCCGGAAGAAATCATATCGTCGATGATGACAACATCTTTTCCTTCTACGTTAGAGCCTAAGAACTCATGGGCAACAATCGGGTTACGTCCGTTGACAATCTTTGTATAGTCACGTCTTTTATAGAACATACCCATATCCAGACCGAGGACGTTTGCAAAGTAAACAGCACGTCCCATACCGCCTTCATCCGGGCTGATAACCATCATATGGTCGCTGTCGATGTGTAAATCGTCAACACCCAGTAAAAGATATTTAATAAACTGATACGTAGCAGAAACGGATTCAAATCCCTTTAACGGAATTGCGTTCTGTACACGCGGGTCATGTGCATCAAATGTAATGATGTTATCCACACCCATATCTGTGAGTTCCTTTAATGCAAGTGCGCAGTCTAAGGATTCACGTCCTGAACGTTTATGCTGTCTGCTTTCATACAGGAATGGCATAATAACGGTAATTCTGCGTGCTTTACCACCGGCAGCAGCGATAACACGCTTTAAATCTGCATAGTGGTCATCCGGTGACATATGGTTCTTATAACCGCATAAAGAATATTCAAGGCTGTAATTACATACGTCAACCATGATATATAAATCATATCCACGTACGGAATCGTTTAAAACACCCTTTCCTTCACCGGAACCAAAACGAGGGGTGCTTGCACTTACGATATAAGAATCTCTTTTATATCCGCTGAAAGCGAGTGTAGATTCATCTTCGTGGTCGCGCTGTTCTCTCCAGTCAACAAGATAATTATTTACCTTTTTGCCTAATTCTGAGCAGCTGGCTAAAGGAACGATACCTAAGGTACCATATGGAATAGTTTGTGTGTGACGTTCGTCTCGTGGCATAATTAAAATCCTCCATTAGTATAATACGATACAAATTTGTATTTAACACAATATAAAATATAATCATTCTTTGCCGATAAGTCAATGATTTCCTAAGGTTTTTGCCCTGTTTTTTTCAAAAGACGGATATCGGCACCCGCAAGCTTTAACAGCTTATAAGCACTGGTGAGGCGCGAAAAAATTCGCTCCGAATACATGTTGCGGATATCTGAGAGCGAAAGGTTGGTTGAGATAACCACGCTTTTTCTTCTGAGAATCCGTTCATTGATACAGTAAAACAGGCGGGAACTGGTGTAGCTGTTGGCAAATTCCGTGCCGAGGTCATCAATAATGAGCAGATCACAGTCTAAAATGTAGCTGCTGTCAATTGCCGTATCAGATGTATCCGGCTTGTTAAAATCCTGCTGTTCAAAGCACTGGAACAATTCCACGGCAGTCAGGTAAATGACACTGTGCGAAGAATCAAGCAGTTCCTTTGCAATGCAGTTGGTTAAAAAAGTCTTTCCAACACCGGTATCGCCAAAAAGCAGCAGATTATCATAGGTGGTGTCAAATTCATCCACAAAGCGGTGGCATATGGACACAATATTCTGCATATTATTATAGGGTGTCAGTCCAATGGACGGAATCGGCGTTTTTTTATCATACCATTCATAGGAAAAGGTATCAAAATTTTCCGTCGTGATGATATTTTTTAAATTAGAATCGTGATACACCAGCTCAATGGCTTTTTTGGTGAAGCAGGCACATTTATGCTGACCGATATAGCCGGTATCCTTGCATTTTGGACAGGTATAGACAGGCTCTAAATAGTCTGCAGGTCTGCCAAGAGCAGCAAGACAGGCGGCTTTACGGTCTGCAAGTTCTGAAAGCTTTTTCCGGTAGGCGGTCTTGTAATCCGGATTTTTTAACATTTCTGCCGCCGCCTGCATGGAAAGCCCGATAATATCGTCTTCGATTTGGGCAATTTCAGGACATGCGGCAGTCACCTGCGCATACCGTTCATTCTGGATATGCCGGTTTTCGGTGCGGATCGCATCGTAAATCCGCATAATTGCATCATGTTGGGAATTGGTAAGTGCCATAACCTTGTCCTTTCTAGCTGTTATTGCTGATTAAAGCGCTCTCTAAGCTGTCAATGTCGGTATCACGCTGGTGAAAATTGTGAAAACGGTTGTTATTCGTGCCGGGAGCAGAAGCTGCATTGGATGCTTTTTTCTGATTGCGCAGCAGTTCATATTCAGCATCTGATTTGCGGATATCTTCGGGTGTTTTTACATTTGCCTTATTCCATTTGGTAAGGATAGAGTCTGCGTATTCAAAACTCGGCTGATGCGTTGCCTTTAAAGTGCGGTTGCAGGCTTCAATAATCATATCGGCATCAAAGCAGTACGTGTCCGTCCATTTGGTGATAAACTCCCGTTCCCGCTGTCCGGGGTCGCGGCTTCCGATGCCAAAGGCATTCATCACGGAGGAAATGATCATATTGTGGTTTGCTGTTTCAAGCTTTGCCTGTTTGACGGAAGTAATTCCGGCTTCTGCCCAGCTGGCAGCAATTTTTTCAATATAGCGCATACTCTTATGACCCTTTTGTACACAGTAGCCGACCAGATATTCAATCAGGTCTGCGGGCAGTTTTAAGGTGTCGTAAAAATAGGCAATCCGCTGAAGTGCAGAAGAACCAAGAGGTTCGCCCATGTATTCTTCTACGGCGAATAAAAGCATGGCAAAATTTTCATCGCCAAGTTTAAATTCGCTGATGCGGGTCATGGAATAGGATTCCGGACCGGCGGTTTCTTTTGCGGCTGCCGTTTCCCCCTGTGGGGGCCCCAGCGGATGTCATAGTGTGAGGTGCAGAAGCTGACACGGCGGTATTGACAGCCGGACTGTTTACGATGGCAGTTGGCATGACAGAATTGTCTACATAGCGGGGGTCAGCCTCCCTGGAAGCGGACGAAGCGGATAAATCCGTAAAGGAGATGCCTGTCAGCATGCCGTCCGGGCTGAAATTTAAGCGCAGGGCATTCATTTTATCCCAGTAGCGCAGCCCGCGCAGAATGTCGGCTTCCGTCTGGTTGAATAAATCTGCCATTTCAGACACAGATAAAGAAATGTGACCGGCAGACACACAACGCAGAAGATACAAATATATTTTTACAAATTCACCATTTGCCTGTGGCATTAAGGTGTCAATAAAATAATTGGAAACGGCGGTGTTATCCGCACGGTTTTCCATATGTAATGTAATTGTATTCATACAAAAAACTTCCTTATCAATTCAGTTTCTTCATTATAACACACACCGAAACAAAATCAACAGGTGGAAAACACAGGGTTATCCACTGGGGATATTGTGGATAATGTGGATAACTTGTAAAAGAAAAATGAAATGCGTGTAAAAAGCGGAATTGTGGACAAGTCCTTATAAACAGGAAATCCACACACAGAATCAACAAAAATGTGATTAAGTATGTGGATAATGTGGATAACTATGTTGAAAACCAAACTATTTTACTGAAATTATTGAGAAATCAAGGCTTCCCCGATTTGATAGACATTTCCGGCACCCATAGTTATCAACAAATCGCCGTTGATACAATTTTTTGATAAAAATTTCTCAATTTCTTCAAAAGAGCCAAAATAAAAACACTCTTTGCCCAGTTTTTCGATTTCGTGTTTTAAATCAAGAGAGCTGATGCCCAGTGTATCCGTTTCTCTTGCAGCATAAATATCGGCAAGAACAACCTTATCTGCGTGGGAAAGCGCTTCTGCAAATTCCGTGAGCAGAATTTTGGTACGCGAATACGTATGCGGCTGGAATACACACCAGACGGTTTTGTGCGGATAATGGGCAGCCGAAGCAAGCGTTGCCTTAATCTCATCCGGGTGGTGGGCATAGTCGTCAATGACTGTGACACCGTTAAATTCGCCTTTCTTTTCAAAGCGGCGTTCTGTACCGTGAAAACCTGAAAGACCGGTGGCAATCACTTCAAGTGAAAGTCCCAGCTTTTTTGCGGCGGCAATGGCGGCAAGAGAATTGTATACATTATGCACGCCGGGAACAGAAAGATGAATCTGGCCGGAAGGTGTTCCTTCTATTAAAAGAGTGTACGTGCAGCAGCCCATTTCATCAAAAGCAATATCTGCAGCGCTGTACATGCTCTTAGCCGGGTCAGAACCGACAGTAATGACTTCACAGGAAGTGTCCTGATAGAAGTATTCGTAATTGTCAATATCGGTATTGATAATTAAAGTACCGTCTGCCGGAAGCTTTTCCGTAAACAGCTTAAAGGAATGACGGATATCGTCAATATCCTTAAAGAAATCGAGGTGGTCTTCCTTGACATTTAAAATAATGTTCATGGTCGGGTGGAAGGATAAGAAGCTGTTGGTATATTCACAGGCTTCTGTTACAAAAATACCGGACTGTCCGACACGGATATTACCGCCGATACTGTCTAAAATGCCGCCAACAGAAATGGTCGGGTCACAGTTACCTGCCATTAAAATCTCCGTCAGCATGGAAGTTGTCGTTGTTTTTCCGTGTGTACCGGCGATATTGACAGCAGTTTTGTAGTTGGTCATAATCTGTCCGAGCAGTTCGGCACGGGTAATCGTAGGAATACCCGCAGCTCTTGCTGCCGAAAGTTCAGGATTGGTGTCCCTGATGGCAGCTGTGTAGACTACTAAGTCAATGTCACTGGTAATATTGTCAGCCGTCTGGCTGTATACAATATGACAGCCTGCGGCAGTAAGTTCTTTCGTGAGTGCAGATTCAGCAGCATCTGAGCCGGATACGGTAAAATTCTTATCCCGCAGTATATGTGCAAGACCGCTCATGCTGATTCCTCCAATACCGATAAAATGTACATGAATAGGATTATTAAAATTAATATGATACATGGTTGAATCCTTTCTTATTAAATATAGCAGATGAAAAACATCATACAATCATATTATAAACGTATTGCGGAAAAATTCAAACTTTATTTTCACCGGTACTGACATAATATTTACGGTACAGATGTCATATGGATTGCTCCGTGCTGCGCACTCTCACAATCCTGCCCAGTATTCGCATATCGTGAAGCATTCGCTTCACTTTTATGCGAATACTGGGCGGGTCATGAATCCTTACAGCCGCGCTTGCGCGAGCGCATCGCGGTGATAAGGATTATGACCTTGACATCTTAAATTATATCGGAAAAATAGGTATTATTTGAAAATATCCGCATAAAATGTAAATTGTATTGCGTATGTGTTATATACAAGTGTAATTGTTTTATTAAAGGATAAAAATATTTAGAATTTTACAAAATTCTTTTTACTTAATGAGTCACATATGATATAATTGTTTTATCAAAACAGGTTTATTATTATAACATCAGAGGTGATAGCATGATTAAAAAAGAGATGATTGCCATGTTATTGGCAGGGGGACAAGGCAGCAGACTGGGAGTGCTGACTGCAAAGGTAGCGAAGCCTGCGGTATCTTTTGGTGGAAAGTATAGGATTATCGATTTTCCATTGAGTAACTGCATTAATTCAGGCATTGATACGGTAGGTGTGCTGACACAGTATCAGCCGTTAAGACTGAACTCGCATATCGGTATTGGTATTCCGTGGGATTTGGACAGAAATGTCGGTGGTGTAACCGTACTTCCGCCGTATGAAAAGAGTTCAAACAGTGAGTGGTATACAGGAACAGCCAATGCCATTTATCAGAATCTGGAGTATATGGAACAGTATAATCCCGATTATGTTTTGATTTTGTCAGGAGATCATATTTATAAGATGGACTACAAAATCATGCTGGATTATCATAAGGCGAACAATGCGGATATTACGATTGCCGCAATGCCGGTTCCGATGGAAGAAGCGAGCCGTTTTGGTATCGTGGTAACAGATGAAGATAACCGCATTACAGAATTTGAGGAAAAACCGACGCAGCCAAAGAGCAATCTGGCGTCAATGGGTATTTACATATTCAGCTGGAAGGTATTAAAGGAAGCTTTAATCAAGCTGAAAGACCAGAATGAATGTGACTTTGGCAAGCATGTTATTCCGTACTGCTTCGAGAACAATAAACGCATTTTTGCGTATGAGTACAACGGATACTGGAAAGATGTCGGAACACTCAGTTCTTATTGGGAAGCAAATATGGAATTGATTGATATTATCCCGGTGTTTAACCTGTATGAAGAATTTTGGAAGATTTATACCCGCACGGATACGATTCCGCCGCAGTATATCGGGGAAAATGCTTACATAGAAAAGAGTATTATTGGTGATGGAACGGAAATTTACGGAAAGGTTTATAATTCCGTTATCGGTGCCGGCGTCGTCATAGAAGAAGGCACGGTGGTACGTGATTCAATTATTATGAACAATTCTGTTATCGGAAAAGACAGTATTGTTACAAAGTCGATTATTGCAGAAGATGTTCAGATTGGCAGCCATGTTGAACTTGGGGCAGGCGAAGAAGCAGAGAATGTATTTAAACCAAAAATTTATAATTCAGGCCTTGTTACAGTCGGTGAATGTTCCGTTATCCCGGACAATGTAACAGTAGGTAAGAATACAGCTATTTCCGGCGAGACGACCATTGATGATTATCAGGAAGGGCAGCTTGCAAGCGGAGGCATCATAATTAAGGCAGGTGATAATGTATGAAAGCAATAGGAATTATTCTGGCCGGTGGCAATAACAAACTGATGAAAGATTTATCAAAAAAGAGGGCAATCGCGGCAATGCCGGTTGCGGGAAGCTACAGGGCAATTGATTTTGCATTAAGTAATATGTCCAATTCCCGTATTAATAAAGTGGCTGTTATTACACAGTACAATGCCCGTTCTTTAAATGAGCATTTAAGTTCATCAAAATGGTGGGATTTCGGAAGAAAGCAGGGCGGACTGTTCGTATTTACACCGACAATTACAGCAGACAGCAGCTACTGGTACCGCGGCACGGCAGATTCTTTATATCAGAATCTGAATTACTTAAAGACAAGCCATGAGCCGTATGTTGTTATCGCATCAGGTGACGGTATTTATAAGATGGATTATAATAAAGTGCTGGAGTACCATATCGAAAAGAAAGCGGATATTACGATGGTTGTCAAGAAAATGACAGACCGTTCGGAGATTAACCGTTTCGGACTGGTAACGATGACAGAGGAAGGACGGATTACCGATATCGATGAGAAACCGCTGGAAACCAATCTTTCCACTGTTTCAACAGGAATCTATGTAATCCGCAGAAGACTGCTGATTGAACTGATTGAAAAGGCAGCTTCAGAAGACCGTCATGATTTTGTAAGGGATATTCTGATACGTTATAAGAATATTAAAAAGATTTACGGATATAAGCTGGAAAGCTATTGGAGCAATATCTCATCCGTAAGGTCTTACTATAAAACTAATATGGACTTTTTAAAGAAAGATGTCCGTGATTATTTCTTTAAGCAGTATCCGGATATTTATTCAAAGGTAGAAGATTTACCGCCGGCAAAGTACAACTGTGGTGCACAGGTCAGCAACAGCCTTGTATCAAGTGGCTGTATTGTCAACGGTACAATTGAAAATTCGATTTTGTTTAAAAAGATTTATATCGGAAATAACAGTGTAGTAAAGAATTGCATTATTTTAAATAATGCATATATTGGGGATAACTCTTATCTGGAGAACTGCATTGTGGAAAGCGGAAGTACCATTAAAGCCAATACCAATTACAAGGGTGAGGGCGAACCGCTGATTCTTGATGAAAACAGTCCGATTTATTACTAAAAAACTGCAACGACACAAAAAGATTATGGCTGCAACAGGGGGCAGCAGAAGGGGCGCTTATGAATATTACAGACGTACGTGTTAGAAAAATCAGCAAAGAAGGAAAGATGAAGGCGGTTGTATCGGTTACGATAGATGATGAATTTGTTGTACACGATATTAAGGTTATCGAAGGCGATAAGGGGTTATTTATTGCGATGCCAAGCAGAAGGTCGTCAGACGGTGAGTACAGGGATGTAGCCCACCCAATCAACACCTCGACAAGAGAACGGTTACAGGCGGTGATTCTGGAAGCCTATGAAAAGGCAGAAGAATCGGCAGAGGAATAAAAGGTAATAAAATTATAAAGTAAAATAAAAAGGCTGCACAGAAAAAGTATTATCTGCAATGCGGCAATGGATATATCCATTGGATTGCAGGTTATGGCTTGCATCTGTGCAGTTTTTGTTTCTTGTATTCTGTATCACCGGTCAACAATATTCCCTTTCAGTTTCCGGAATGTCGATGGGGATACGCCGTTTACTTTCTTAAAGGCATCGCCGTAGTAGTTACTGTTATCATAGCCGCATTCAAAGGCGATTTCCGTAATGCTCATGCCGGTTTCCAGAAGCAGTTTTTCAGAATGATTAATCCGCACATTATTTAAGTATTCTTTAAACCCCAGACCGTTTGCAGACTTAAATTTTTTGGAAAAATACGAAGGATTTAAGTGCAGCAGTTCTGCCATGTCATCCAGTGTAATATTATTTTTAAAGTGTTCGTTAATATAGTCTATGGCAATCTGGAGTGCTTCATCGGTGGCGCGCGTGTTGTTGTTGACAATCAGAATTGAAGCATCATTAATATATCGTAAAATACGCACGACCAAGGTCTGAAAATACATTTTTAACATGCAGTTTGAAAAAATATCAGACGACTGGTGTTCGGCAAGAATCAGACTCAGCATGGCATTGATATCACTGCGGCAGTCCTCCGGCAGATAAAAGATTTTGGAAAACAGGTGGCTTTGCAGCCATACTGTGCCGAATTCTGTAACCAGCTCGTTTAAATAACTCTGTGTAAATTCAATCGATACACATTCATGCAGGGCAGCCTCCGAGTAAGAAGTGCGGTGCAACGTATCTGCGGGAATGAATGTAATATTGCCAGGGGTCAGGTGGTAAACATTGTTTTTGATAAATAAATCGCACCCGCCGCTGATCAGGTAAAACATTTCATAATAAGAATGTGCATGTGCAGAGTGCATATGGTAAGACGCCTGATGGGTCTTTTTGGAAATTTCAAATCGTGATGTTACAGCCATAGAAATCCTCGTTTCTGAACAATTATATAAAATTTTGTTCGGATGTTTTTAAAATGTAAAATGGTAAAAATGCACAAAAAATCATAATGTGTTTGCGTAATATTAACATATACTATATTTTACACCTAAAATAATCAGTAAACAAGAGCAAAAATCACTATTTTTTTGTAGAAAAGGTGGGATGTTTGTGATAGATTAGTGTCATTGGAGAGATTTAACAAAAATGTAACACGAATTTTACATTTTTGATTAAAAATTGACAATAGGGCTAATTTCACGAGAGGAGAGTAATTATGAAGACTAAAAAGTCAAAAAGAGTAATGGCGGTCGTAATGGCAGTTTTACTCACAGTAGGTATTATGCCTATGGACTGGGCTGTAACAAAGGCAGCAGCAAGTACAGTCCACTCTTTTGATGCAACAGCGCAGGCTTCAGTTGGGGATGACAAAGCCGTGATTGCAGAGGGAACAACATTTAATGACGGGTACTTTAAAATCGTAGGAAAAGTGACCCAGAGAACCAACAGTGACGGAAGCATAAAGGCTTACGAACTGGCATCTAAGGCGGCAGGTGCCGTGCAGTTTACAACGGAAAGCGCTTCTTCCGTAGTAGTAGGTTTAAGCAGTACGGGCGGTTCGAATGAATCCGCAGTGGCACTGATTAATACAGCGGACAACAGTGTGGTTGCAGAAGATGCAGGAACAACCGTTGTAGCAGGAACAAAAAAGACCGAGTTAAAGTATACAGCATTACCGGCAGGTACCTATCAGGTTGTATCACCGGAAGATGCAGACCGCAACAGAGCGTGCAGATTCTTTGATATTACAGTTGAGGAAGAAGAAGCTGCCGCAGTTACAACAACATATGCGTTTGCGGTTGCAGACCTTGCACCGGCAGATTACGGTGTAACAGCAGATAAAGCAGCAATTGCCGAAGGAACAGCTTTTGCTTCTGATTATGTAAAGACTGTCGGAACAGCAACATTCAGAACAAAGAGTTCTTCCGATTTCAGTGCATTAAAGGCAATTGAACTTGGCTCAAAGGCATCCGGTGCATTACAGTTTACTGTAACAGGTACTGCTTCAGTATCTTTTGAAGCAAGCAGTACAGGCGGTTCGAATGAATCGGCAATTGCACTTGTAAACACAGCAGACAACAGTACGGTTGCAGAAGATGCAGGAACAACTATTGTTAAGGGAACAAACGCAACAAAGCTTACATACAGCAGCTTACCGGCAGGTACTTATCAGATTGTTTCACCGGAAGATGCAGACCGTAACAGAGGTGTCAGAGTGTTAAGCTTCACAGCGGAACAGACAGCAAGCGGCGAAAGACCGGCAAGAAAAGCATGGGAAGACGTAGCAGCACCGGCAATCGGTGAGATTACGGCAGCAGACGGTAAAATTACAGTTCCGTTTACAATGGTAATCGGCTATGACGGCGCAGACAGTGTATCCGTTGATATGAAGAATACGGCAGGAACAGTTGTAGCCACAGAAAATTATGCAAAAGATGCAACAGAAGGTGTAGTTACGTTTACACCGGCTGCAAGCGGTGATTATACATTTACAATTACAGCAGCAAGAAAAGATGAAGCAGACAAGACAGGAACAGATAAGGAATTTAAGGGTTTTGAACTTCCGCTTGCAAAGCCGTCTTTCCAGAGTGCAACAAGCCAGGGCAGCGGTAAGGTTTCACTCGTATGGGACGAAGTGACAGAAGCTTCTTCTTATGAAGTATCATACAGCGAAAACGGAACAGACTTTACACAGCCTGTATCTGTAACAGGAACAGAATATGTCGTTTCAGGATTGACAGTCGGCAAGGAATATACTTTCAAGCTGACAGCAGTCAGAGTATTACCGGCAGCCGTTTCAGAAGCTGCAACGATTACAGCAAAAGCGACTGCAGAAGCACAGCAGGTATGGGCTTTTTCAGCATTCGGCCAGGGCGTCAGCTCAGATGAAAAGAATGCAGGCTATGAAGGCAGTGCAAATGACGGAAAGGTAACACTTTGGAATTTAAACAGCAAGGGTAAGATTGTACCGGCTTCTACAGACGGTTTATCCTTCTACTATACAGCCATTCCTTCTAATATGAACTTTACATTGTCAGCAACCGTAACAGTTGATGAATGGACACTGACAAACGGTCAGGAAGGCTTTGGTTTAATGGCAGCCGACAGAGTTGGTAAGAACGGTGATTCTTCTGTATTCTGGAACAACTCCTATATGGCATCTGTCACAAAGGTTGAATACTATGTAAACGCAGATGGCAGCATGGCATTAGACACGATTAAGCAGGGCGGCACAACAGCACCGGATGGTTCTGTAAAGGCAACAATGAAGTTAGGTATCGGCTCACAGGAAAAGACAGGTGTTACAAAGGCAAACCTTTCTAAGCTGGAAGCAAACGATACAGCAACCGTAAACAATGAATTCAGTTCAAAGATGACAACACTGGAAAGCTCTGGTGTAACGGGAAATCTGATTGGCAATGCAACAAAGGATGTTACAGGAACTGTTGAGAATCCGCTGACAACCTTTAAGATGTCTATTCAGAAAAATAACACAGGTTATTTCGTAAGCTATACCAACGAAGCAGGCGAAACTGTGACAAAGAAATACTATGACACAAAGGCATTGGAACAGTTAGATGAAGACAATGTATATGTTGGTTTCTTCGCTTCAAGAACAGCAAAGATTAGCGTAACAGACATTAACTTAACAACGGTTTCACCTGAAAATGATGTAGCAAAAGAAGAACAGCCGGTTACAACCGTAGCACCTTCATATAAAGTAACATCTGCTTCTGTATCCAATTCAGAAAGCTACAAGTTATCTTATGTAGCCAATGCAGACGGTCACGTTGTTGTTACTGCAGCAGACGGAATGGTCATTGCAGATGAAGATGTAACAGCCGGTCAGAAATATGTATGGGAAACGACATTAACATTAGGTGAGAATACATTTACAGTAACAATGACACCGGTGGAAGGTTACAGACCAAGTGAATTTGAAGTATTGGATTCTTATGAAGCTTCAACATTTACTTATAAGGTAACATACAACAAGTTTGACGGCGACGTGATTTATGTCGGACCGGATGCGACATCAGACGGTGTCGGTACAAAGGAAAATCCGATTGACATTTACACAGCAGTAAAATTTGTTTCACCGGGACAGAAGATTGTACTTCTTTCAGGTACATACAATTTAGAATCAACAGTTACGGTACAGCCGGGTATCGACGGTACGGAAAGCCAGCCAATCATTATGGCAGCAGAGTCTTCTACAGACAGACCGGTATTTGATTTCGGCAAGAACTGTGAAGGTATGGTATTAGCCGGTGATCACTGGTATTATCAGGGATTTGATGTAACAAATTCAGCAAATGCAAAGGATGGTATCAGACTTTGCGGAAGCAGCTGTACAGTAGATAACGTACGGACTTATCACAACGGTAACACCGGTTTACAGATCAGCCGTTTTACATCAACAGATACTAAAGAAGAATGGCCAAGCAACAACTTAGTATTAAATTGTACATCATACGGCAATGCCGATGAGGGTTACGAAGATGCAGACGGATTTGCAGCAAAGCTGACAATCGGTGAAGGAAATACATTTGACGGCTGTATCGCATACAACAATGCAGATGACGGATGGGATTTATTTGCAAAGGTAGAAACAGGCTCAATCGGTGCTGTAACAATCCAGAACTGTGTAGCTTATGGCAACGGTTATCTGGAAGACGGTACTGATGCCGGCAACGGTAACGGATTTAAGATGGGTGGTTCAAGTATGTCAGGATACCACAAGTTAATCAATTCCGTAGCATTTGATAACAAGGCAAAGGGTATTGATTCTAACAGCTGTCCGGATATTCAGGTAACCAATTCTACATCATACAATAATGGCGGTTCAAACGTAGCCATGTATACAAATGATGCAGCAAATACCGATTTTATGGCAACAGGTGTTCTTTCATGGAGAACTCAGAAGACAAGTGTGAATGAAACATTTAAGTTCAAGGGTACACAGGATGCTTCTAAGGTATATCAGTCAAGCAACTATTTCTGGAACTGCACGGAAGCAGGAACCAATAATAGTACAACAGCCGTAACGGCAGACTGGTTTGTATCTACAGACACAAAGATGAATTATGACACACACGTATATGCAGCGATTCCGGTTACAAGAAACAGTGACAATACAATCAATATGAACGGCTTACTGGTACTTACAGCCAATGCAAAGGCTGGCGCTGTTGTAGGCGGTCAGGCTTCTGCAAAGATTGATTTGAGCGGTAAGATGACAGGTGGTCTGTTATTCCAGAAGACAACAGGCAGTGAATCTGTAGAAACAGGTGATATGGCAAATATGATGCTTTATATCCTCTTACTGCTTGGCGCAGCAGGTGTATATGCAGTTTCTAAGAAAAGAAAGCACGCATAGGCATGATACCGGATTCAGACGAATATAAACGAATATAAAAGTCAAGGAACCCCTTTATTGAGGTGACTTAATAAGGGGGTTCTTTTCTTAAAGAAAATATATATTTTGACAATTAAATTAATTGCAAAAAGATATGTATTTTCTTTTGGAAAAGAACAAAAAGGGAGGTTTTTTTACAATGATTAAAAACAGAAGGACGAGCGGACTGCTGAGCATGGCATTGGCAACATGTCTGGTTGTAAGTGCAGTACCGGTACAGACAGTGGATTCTATTTTGGGAAATGCAGCAGGAAGGGTAACAGCTTATGCTGAGGAAACGGCGCAGAGTACAAAGCCGCTTACAACACTTTGGAAAACGCAGGAAGTAGGTACACACGAGGGAACAGGAACTTATGCGTATGATGCAGCAGCAAAGACTGTAACGGTAAACGGTGCCGGCACAAAATTTGATAAATCAGCCGGAAGTGATGATTTATTCTATGCTTATTTTGAGGGCAAAGGTGATTTAACCATTACAGCGAAGATGACCGTCAATAATAACGGCAACGCAGGATACGCAGGACTGTTAATCCGTAATACCGCAGATGAAGCGGGAAGTGCCAGTGCAGCACTGTATGCAGATTTTGCAAATGGAAGCAAGAATCAGATCCGTTACGGATATCATAAAGAAGCAGCAGGCGGCGGTGCATCACAGGTCAATACGGCAGTCACAACCGCTTCTTCTGACATTTATATTAAATTAGAAGTTTCAGAGAATAAAGCAACCTATCATGTTGCTTCGACAGCTGACTTTTCAGATGAAAAGGTAAAGACACAGACAATTTCCGGATTATCAGCAAAGACAATCGGTTTCTTTGCAACAGAAGGAGTAACTGCAGAATTTTCGGATGTAACGGTAACTTCTGCATATACAACGGATGACGGTGCAGATGTTAAAAAGCAGATTTTTGATTCAGAGGCAGGAGAAGTGAACTTCTCACAGTCCAGCAGTAAAGATTACTCAGGAAATTATGATGCCGGAAATTCCTTTGAAACTTCCGCAAACGGCAATATTTTATCCGTAAACCATACAAGAAGTGCGGCAGTTAAGGGAAATATCAGGGATGATAAGGGAATGGATTACATATTATTTCCGGAAACATCAGAAGATATGACGATTTCAGCAGATATTACAGTGACAAAGCTGGATTCCGGTACAGATAAGCAGGGGCTTGCCATCGGACAGTTTAATGCGAAGACCGGCAGCGCCATGAAGTGCGATGTATTACATATCCAGAAAAATATTGTGATCCAGCATACATTTTCAACGGTCAGCGGAACGGGTAACTGCGGTTCTCCAAAGGTTGGCAAAAAAACTGACACAGCAAACGGATATGAGCTGGGCGGCACATATACACTGACTTACACAAAGAGTGGCAATACCGCTAAAATGCAGGTTGTAAGCGCAGACGGAACGGTGCTTATGGGTTCAGAAGCAAATCCGGGCGAATTTGACCTGACACAGTCTTATGCAGACCTGCAGACAGGACAGACAGTACGCTATGGTCTGGCATTTTCAGGTGTTACGGCAGAAATCAGTAACCTGACCTTAAAGAATGCAGAAGGTACGGTTGTATATGACCAGAACGATTATTATGTTGCAGTCGGTGTTGCACCGGTGATTACAAATGCCGCAACAGAAGTGGCTTCTGACAGAAAGAGCATGAATATTACATGGGATGTCGCAGAAGAAGGCTCAGGCAATATTAAATATGCCGTATATGTATCAAAGGATGGCGGTGAATATACAAAGATTTCTGATTCTAAGGTGAACAGCTTCAGTTATGCCGGAATGGACGGCGACGGAAACTATCAGTTTAAGATTGTGCCTTATGGCGGAACAACAATGGGAACAGCCGTAGAAACTGAAATAACGGACTATCAGGCACCGCTTGCACAGGCGGAATTAACAGCCGCAGGCAGCAAATCTAAGGTAGAACTGTCATGGAATGCCGTAGAAGGTGCATCTTCTTATGATGTGTACAGAAAACTGGGCTCTGACGGTGAAGCAGTGCTGGTTAAGACAACCGCAGAAATTGCATTTACAGACACAGATGTTGTCGAAGAAGAACCGTATTATTACTATGTTGTAGCAAAAAATGACAAGAATACAAGTAATCCGTCAGCAACGATGCAGGTACTGACATCAGACGGTCATACAGGCGCTTATGTATATGAAAATGAAGCAACAAAACTGACAGTAGCATATAAGTCCAATGATACTGTTTTCGATGATAATGCACTGCTGGTTCTTACAGCAGACGAAGCAGGAACAGCACAGCTTTATGTAAATGACGTGCTGGCAGATACCAAAACTGTCGGTGCGGGCGATGAAATGAAGTTTGAACCTGAATTAAAGAAAGGCAGAAATGACGTTATCGTTATATTTACTGATGCAGAGGGCAATGCGACAAGAAAGACATTTAATTTTGTTGCAAACCCGGATGTTGATATTGTTGTAGATGCGGCATATACAGGCGAAGACGGTGCAGAGTCAGATGGACTGCCGGTATACAAGACTGTTCAGGCAGCAGTCAATGCAGTGCCGGAAGATAATGCAGAAGCCAAAGTAATTTACATTAAAAATGGTGAATATAATGAACGTGTTGAAGTAAAATCACCATATGTAAGTCTTCTCGGACAGGACAGCGAAAAGACCCATTTATTCTATTCTGTATGTGTTGCCAACGGAAATGCAGACAGTATGTGGAACCGTAACGCAATGTATGTAGATACGGCAGCGACAGGCTTCACAGCAGAAAATCTGACGGTTGAAAATTCTTATGACTATACAAACGGTTCGGACCAGCAGGCAGATGCCCTGTGTATTGTGGCTGACCAGACAGCATGTATTAATGTAAGATTAATCGGCTATCAGGATACCCTGCTGACTGATACAAGAACGAAAGATGAAAACGGCAATTATGCTGTGACAAGACAGTATTTCAATAAATGTTATATTACAGGTAATGTTGACTTTATCTATGGTGCAGGTACTTCCGTATTTGAAGACTGTGATATTGTTGCAAGATATACAGAATACAAATCAGACGGATGCTATACAGCCGGAAGAACATATGCTTCCACACCTTACGGATACGTATTTAACAACTGCCGCTTCCTTGCAGAAGAAGGCGTAGCAGACGGCGCATACAGAATGGCACGTCCGTGGGGCGCAGATGATTCAACAACATTTATGAACTGTTACTTAGGCAGGGCGATTTCACTGGAAACATCTTACGGCGACATGAGCGGTAACTTAGCTGAAAATGCAAGATTTGCAGAATACGGTTCTTACGGTCCGGGATATACAGTAAATAATAAGCGCCCATACCTGACAAGTGCACAGGCAGCAAACTTTAAGACGGACACAGTCATGGGGGACTATGATTACAGTGCAAGAACTGCCACATTGTATGGAACACAGCAGGAAGAACCGAAAACAGATATAACGGTTGTTGATAAGGCAGAGGTTGTTAAGAATGTAGCGGTGTATGAAAATGCCGTAATTAAAAATGCAGCCGGTGAAACCGTAAATCCGGGAGAAGTCAGTGTTGTCATTGAAAAAGCCGGAAACAGCGTAATTGACTCAATTATGAAAGGCTTTACAGCTGGTGGAATATTAATTGCTGACGGAAGTACAGTGGATTATTATGACATTGAATTACAGGATGAGAACGGTCAGGCAGTTATGCTTGAAAGCGGTAAAATCCAGATTACATTTGCTTATAAAGAAGGAATTGATTACAGCAAAGTGAATGTAATTGTATATCATCTGAATGAAAAGACCGGTGTCATTGAAAAGCTGGAAACACAGCTTACAAGTGAAGGTATCCGTTTTGAGGCAGACAGCTTCAGTCCGTTTGCAGTATACTATGAAAATAAAACGGTACAAAAAGATGATATTACCAAGCCGGATGACACAAAGAAAGATGATACAAAAACAGACGATGTAAAGAAGGATGATGCAGGTTCAGGAACACAGCAGGGTGAGAATACCGATGATGTGTCAGAGAAATCAGAAAATGCACAGCAGTCTGCGGATACAGGCGTACAGACAGGGGATACAGCCAATGGATTTGGATTCCTTGCGGCAGCAGTTGCAGCGGCAGGAGCAGGTGCTTATGAATTTCTTAGAAAAAGAAAGCTGATTCGCAGATAAAAAAGATAATTACTCAAATTTGATAGCCCGCGGGGCTGCCATGGAAATTCAAAAATTTCGTGGCAGCCTTTTTGCATTGCCGGTAGACGGTTTTGGGAAAGATATATGTAAGAATTTGCATATAAATTGATATAAGAGTGAAAAATATGTAAAATGCACAAAAAATGTGACAAATATCAGTAGTTGAGTAGCAAAAATAACTGCAATCATGGTTGACTATCTGATTTAAAAATAATATAATAAAAACAATTGGTGAAAACTTATAAAAGTTTTTTAAAAAGTTCGTGATTTTTTAAAAATGTGCTAAAAATACGAGGCTTCAGGAATGCTTTTATAAAAACACTAAAAACAAATCAGGAGGACGATTATGAGAAGAAAGGTGACAAAGGCAGCAGCGCTTTTATCAGCAGTACTGATGGCTAGCAGTTCTGTACCGTATGGTGTGTTAATACCTTACAATGTATTGGCAGAAGAAGTAAGTGCAGATGCCGGAGCAGCAGTACAGGAGGAAACAGCAGCAACTGTAGGCAGCGTAACCAACATTAAGACATGGGATGCAGCAGGCTTACTGGCAGCAGCAACAACAGAGGATAGTGGCTTATCCTTAAAGGGTGACGGCTGGACAACTGGAACAGATACAGCCGGAGCAGAAGCATTTGGAACAGGAGATTATGTAAAGGCAGGAGGTGTAAAGCCGACACCAAATAATGGCGCAGTTCCGACAGCAGGATGCTACTTACAGTATACAGCGACCGACAGCGGTAAGCTGACAATTATGGAAAAGACACAGAAGTCTAATAAGAGCTTCTATGTTGTAGATTCAGACGGTGTTGTAAAAGACACAAAGACATCAGGTTCAGCAAGTACATACGATACCATTACAATTGATGTAGAAGAAGGCAAGACCTATTATGCATATATGTCAGGTTCAACAGCCAACATTTTCCAGGTTGTATATACACCGACACAGGTTGTAAGAACATGGGATGCAGCAAGCTTACTTGCAGCAGCAACAACAGAGGATAACGGCGTATCCTTAAAGGGTGACGGCTGGACAAGCGGAACAGATACAGCCGGAGCAGAAGCATTTGGAACAGGAGATTATGTAAAGGCAGGAGGTGTAAAGCCGACACCAAATAATGGCGCAGTTCCGACAGCAGGATGCTACTTACAGTATACGGCGACCGAAAACGGTAAGCTGACAATTATGGAAAAGACACAGAAGTCTAATAAGAGCTTCTATGTAGTAGATTCAGACGGAGTTGTAAAGGCTACAAAGACATCAGGCTCAGCAAGTACATATGATACGATTACAGTTGATGTGGAAGAAGGCAAGACCTATTATGCATATATGTCAGGTTCAACAGCCAATATCTTTTCGGTATCTTTAGCAGTTGGTGAAAAGAAACAGACTGCATGGGCAGATGTTGCAGCACCGGTAATTAACAGTGTAACAACAGATGAAGCCGGAGATTTCGTTGTAGACTTCTCAGCAGTCATTGATGCATACAAGGGTGCTGATGATGTAAAGGTTACAATGTTACAGGATGGTCTGGAAGTATCTACACAGACATTTACAAAGCAGGCAGATACAGCTACATTTGCACCATACCGTTCAGGTACTTACACATTCGTAGTGGTTGCACAAAGATATGGCGAAGCTGATAAGGCAAGTGAAGTTTATACATACAAGGATTATGTACTGGCAGTGAAGAAGCCGGTTATCACATGGGCACAGAACAAGGGCAACGGCGATGTTTACTTAGACTGGATTAATATTGAAGATGCAGATTCTTATTCTGTAGCTTATAAGGAATCCGGAAGCACAGCAGATTACACGGTTGTAGAATCAGCATTATCTGCAGAAACAGGAAATTACACACTGACAGGACTGACAGCAGGCAAGTCTTATGATATCCAGATTAAGGCACTCAGAAAGTCAGACGGTTTTGAATCAGTTTATACAGAAAAAGATTTTGAAGTGACAACAGCAGAAGAACAGCCATGGTATACAGCAATCGTAGGTTCTGCACAGGCAGGTGATGTTACATTTACAACGGCTGACGGTCAGACAGATAACGTAAAGCTTTCTGTTTCTGATAACAGTGCTTCAAAGGGTAATAATCAGGAATCACCGGCAATTGCAGGAACAGCCGGAACACTGGAAGTTAAGGGACAGGCAAGTGGTAAGATTTCCGATGATGAAGACGGATTTACATATTACTATACAAAGATTGACCCGAACAAAGAAAACTTCAAGCTGAGTGCAACATTTGAGATTACGGATACTTCTCTCACACCGGATAATCAGACCGGTTTTGGTATTGTTGCAGCCGATGCACTTGGATTAAATGTATGGGGCAATCCGGATTATGTACATAAGTATTTCAACTACGCATCTTCTATGATGTTTAGCTCAAAGCAGAGTAATCCGTTTATGAGAACGGTTACAGGTTATACATCAGCTGATACATCAAGCAATGACGGTGTAGAAAGAACTGTAACGAACTCTAAGTTTACAGATCAGACAGCAAAATTTGAAGTAGGTAACAAATATACATTTTCGTTAGAAAAGACAGATGAAGGTTATACAGCAACCTGCAACGGTTCAGAACAGAAGCTTTCTGATAACTCCTTTACATCTGTACAGGAAGATGGAACAGTTGTAGTTGGTATTGCAGTATCCAGAAAGGTATCTGTAAAGGTATCTGATGTTGATTTTTCGAAGTCTGAAAGCAAGGGTATTACATCAAATGACAACGGTGATGAAAAGGTTACACCGGACGGAAGAGTATATTCAACAAGCACAAGCGGTTCTGCAAATTACGAATACATCTATGTACCAAATTGTGCAGGTACACTGACAGTATCAAACGGTGATACAGATGTAGTTGTAGATCAGGCAGTTGCTGCAAATGAAGTTGTAAGAGTAAATGTTCCGTTAAACAACGGAAAGAATACTGTAAAGTCAACATTAAAGCCAACAGCAGCAGATAACATTGCAAGCACAGTAGCAGTTATTAAGGAAACAGTTGTTGATCATCAGTCATACGGACAGGAAGGTCAGACAATCATTGTATCCGCAGATGCTGATGCAGAAGGTAAGGGAACAGAAGAAAGCCCGATGAGCCTGTCTAATGCATTAAAGTATGCACAGCCGGGTCAGACCATCTTCTTAAAGAATGGTACATACAGCGGTGCAAAGGTTGAAAGAAGTGTCAGTGGTACAGCAGATAAGAATATCAACCTTGTAGCAGAATCACTTTCTACAGACGGAACAGACGGTGTAGTATTTACAGGTGAAGTAAGGCTCACAGGTTCATACTGGCATGTATATGGTCTGTATGTAAAAGATTCAGCAGGTGTAGGTATCCAGATTTGCGGTAACTACAATACAATTGAAATGTGTACAGTAAACCACGCAGCAAATTCAGGTATCCAGATCAGCCGTGAAGGCGGTGCTGATAATGATGCCGGAAGAAAAGGCAAGTTATGGCCTACAGGCAACCTCATTAAGAACTGTGAATCATTTGATAACTGTGATGCAGGACGTAATGATGCCGATGGTTTTGCAGCAAAGCTGACTTGTGGTGAAGACAATAAGTTCTATGGCTGTATCAGCCATAACAACATTGATGATGGCTGGGATTTATATGCAAAATCCGTATCCGGTGAAATCGGTGCTGTAACAATTGAAAACTGTGTAACTTATAACAACGGCTGGCTGACAACAGATGATGTAACAGCTAAAGGCTATGAATACGGCGAAGGTAACGGCTTCAAGCTTGGCGGTGGTCAGATGAAGGGTGCACATGTTTTAAAGAACAGTATTTCATTTGACAACCATGCAAAGGGTATTACTTCAAACAGCTGCCCTGACTGTAAGATTATTAACTGTATTTCTTACAACAACTCATTGGATAACAGTGCATACAATGTAGGTTTAAATACAAAGGATTCTAACATCAAGGCTTGGGAAGTAACAGGATTAATTTCATTAAACAACAGCAAGAATACAAAGCTGGAGGATTTAATCCCATTTGCACTTCACAGTGAAAACAACTACATTTATGACGGTTCCGCTTCTTATAATAATAAGGGTGAACAGGCTACAGAAGACTGGTTTGAAAGTGTAGATACGTCTGTAAAACCAACAAGAAATGAAGACGGTACAATCAATATGCACAACCTGCTTCTCTTAAAGGATACTTCTAAGAACACAGGTGCGGTATTAGATGTAACAAGTGATGCAGCAAAATCCGTAAAACCGGCAAAGACAACGGTTGTTGAAGAAGAAAAGGTTGTATATGAAATGCGTCAGGATGCAGACGGCAACTGGCATTACTATGCAAATGATAAAATTGCAACGGATTACTGCGGCATGGCATTAAACGAATACGGCTGGTGGTATATCAAGAACGGTGATGTAGACTTTACATATACCGGTATGGCATGCAATGAATACGGCTGGTGGTACTTCAATAACGGACAGCTTGATTTATCATTCTACGGTCTTGCAAACAATGAATACGGAACATGGTTCTACACAGACGGACAGTTAAACTTCGGCTTTACAGGAATGATTATTCCGGATGACGAGTGGCTCTATGTTCAGAACGGACAGGTACTGACAGATTATACCGGAATGGCATTAAACGACTACGGCTGGTGGTACTTTAAAAATGGCAGAATTGATTTTGCATATATCGGGATGGCGGCAAATGAATACGGCTGGGGGGATTTTAACAACGGACAGATTGATTTTGGCTATAACGGTTTTGCCGCAAATGAAT
>ERZ791682.430-NODE-430-length-24414-cov-2.35958_pt1 | contig 24414 bp, 31 predicted proteins | sample MGYA00509958_ERZ791682 | MGnify/ENA primary metagenome ERZ791682 (study PRJEB30046, sample SAMN00715194) | human gut metagenome | study: EMG produced TPA metagenomics assembly of the A metagenome-wide association study of gut microbiota in type 2...
CGACGCTCTTTCAAAGGAAAACGAGGTGATCTGGCACTGGAATGAGCCGGGAGCACAGACGCTTGCCAGGGCCAGAGAGGCGCAGATCTACATAACCAGCGCCAACGGCGTGTCAGAGACAGGAGAGCTGGTGAATATTGACGGGACGGGAAACCGTGTTGCCCAGACTCTGTACGGGCCTGAAAAGGTTTACTTTGTGGTGGGGAAGAATAAGATAGAGAAGGACTTGAGTTCCGCCCTGTCCAGGGCCAGAAATGTGGCCGCCCCGCTGAACGCCAAAAGGCTTAAGACCGATACTCCCTGTAGCAAAACGGGAGAGAAGTGCTTTGACTGCGGCAGCGAAGCCCGCATCTGCCGCGCCACAGTTATTTTAGAGCGCCCGACCCGCGGCATGAAAGCGGAGATTGTATTTGTGAATGAGGCTCTGGGATACTAGCGCATATTTTGATGCAGGAAGCGTCCTGCAGAACTGGAAGAAGGAGAGAATTACAGAATGAATATTTTATTTTTCTTAACGCCTAAAAGCGATGTGGCTTTAATCTATGAGGACGATACTCTGGATGAGGCTCTCGAGAAGATGGAGAGCTATAAGTATGCGGCCATGCCGATTATCAGCCGCCAGGGACGGTATGTGGGAACCATTACAGAGGGAGATTTGCTTTGGGGCATTAAGAATAAGTATGACTTTACATTTAAGGGGCTGGATCGGGTCCAGGTGACAGAGGTTCCCAGAAGACTTGACAATCAGCCGGTGTTTGCAGATTCCGACATGGAGGATCTGCTGGATAAAGCCATGAACCAGAACTTTGTTCCTGTATTAGACGATCAGAAAAACTTTATCGGAATCGTTACGAGAAAGGATATTATAAAATACCTGAGCAGCCAGCTTAAGAAAAAAGAAAAAGAGGCAAAGGCCTGATAAAGAGAAGAGGAGCAGTTTTCCTGCGGCTTTAAGCGGAGCCGGGAAAGCTGCTCCTCTATTTGCTTTATGCGCTTCTAAAATCTCTTCCATGTATCTTTTACGAAGAGCAGAAGAAGCGGGAACAGTTCAAGTCTTCCTGCCAGCATATCAAAAATCAGCACACATTTGGCAGGATCAGAAAACAGGCCGAAGTTTTGGGACGGTCCCACTAATTCCAGGCCTGGGCCGATATTGTTCAGCGTAGCGGCCACAGCAGTAAAGTTTGTGATTAAATCATGGTTGTCAAAGCCTACCAGCAGGATAGAAAAGGCGAAGACAAGCACATAGGCAGTCATAAATACATTGATGGATCGGACTACCTCATGTTCCACAACCTTTCCATCCATGGATATCTTGCGTACTCCCTTGGGATGAAGAAACAGGTGGAGCTCTTTATTGACCGTTTTCAGAAGGATCACGAAGCGGGATACCTTAATTCCGCCTCCCGTACTTCCGGCGCAGGCGCCTACAAACATCAGCATGACGAGAATCGTCCGGGAAACCTGGGGCCAGGTGTTAAAATCTGTGGTGGCAAAGCCGGTAGTAGTAATGATAGAACCTACCTGGAAGGCCGCCTGCTGAAACGCCTCCATGATGGACGGATACAGCCCCCGGATATTAAAGGTAATGATGGAGATGGTAATGGCAATAATAGCCAGGTAGCAGCGCACCTCCTCATTTTTCATGGCCTTTTTCGGTTTCCGCATCAGAAGCAGAAAGTAAAAATTAAAGTTGATTCCAAACAGAATCATAAATACAGTTACTACATTCTGCAGATAGGGCGAATAGCTGGCCATACTGTCATTTTTAATGCCAAAGCCGCCGGTTCCCGCCGTTCCAAAGGTAGTAGTCAGCGCATCAAAGAGCGGCATATTTCCAGCCAGCAGGAGCAAAACCTCCAGGATTGTCATAGCCACATAAATGGAGTATAAAATTTTAGCGGTAGACTGGATTTTCGGAACCAGCTTTTCCACAGACGGTCCTGGACTTTCCGCCTTCATCAGATTCATATGGTAGCCGCCTGTCAGGGGCAGAAGGCTTAAAATAAAGACAAGAACGCCCATGCCTCCGATCCAGTGCGTAAAGCTTCTCCAAAATAAAATACAGCGGGGCAGAGCTTCCACATCGCTTAAAATGCTGGCTCCTGTTGTGGTAAACCCGGAAACCGTTTCAAACAGAGCGTCCACCGGATTTGTGATGGATCCGCTGAACAGGAAAGGGAGAGAGCCCATAACGCTCAGCACAATCCAGCTGAGAGAAACAGAAACAAACCCCTCTTTTGTGTAAAAAACCATGTTTTTGGGCTTTCTCACTGTCAGGGGAACGCCGAACAGAAAGCAGAGCGCCATAGCTGCGGCAAAGGAAAAACCGGCAGTTTCCTGATAGATGACAGCCGTTAGGCAGGGAAGCAGCATCAGGAAGCCTTCACAATTCAAAATCCACCCGATTACATAGGCGATCATTGCATAATTCACAGCTCTACCTCCCTAGTGTTCCAGAATATCCAGGATATTCTGCTGTCCCCGCTCCAGCGTGACTACAATGACAGAATCGCCTACCTGAATGGAATCGTGGCCTCTTGGAATCAGCACCTGTTCCCCCCTGCGGATGCAGCAGATCAGGTGGCCGGGCCGTATTTTAAGCTCGGAAAGGGGGATATCAGTCACTGGGCAGGTATCCAAAATAGAAAATTCCAGAGCTTCCACCCGGTTGTCCAGCAGGCGGTACAGGGTTTCAATCGTATTGACGGCAGAATGGCGCATACTGCGGACATGCTGGATAATGTAGTCTGTTGTCAAATATTTAGGATAGATGACGCTGCCGATGTCCAGACCTTCAATGATATCGTCAAAGGCCAGACGATTGACCTTGGAAATAAGCTTTGCTTTTGAATTTTTTTTGGCAAAGAGAGCCAGAAGAATATTTTCTTCATCCAGATTCGTCAGGGTGACGAATGCCTCCGCCCGTCCAAGCCCTTCTTCCATCAGAAGATGGCGGTCCGTGCCGTCTCCATGGATAATGGTCGCTCCCGGCAGCAGGCTGCTGAGGGCCTCGCAGCGCTCCAGGCTGTTTTCCACAATCCTTACCCGGACGCCGTTTTTGAGAAGCTGTTTAGCCAGGTAATAGCCGATCGTTCCGCCTCCGACAATCATTACAGATTGTATTGGCTTGACAGGAAGGGAAAAATGCTTAAAAAAGCGGTGTACCTGCTCTTTTGAGGCTACAAATGAAATAGCGTCATCTTTGCGCAGGATGAAATTTCCATCGGGAATATAAACCGTATCATTCCGCTCCACAGCGCACACGAGAACGTCGCTGCCGGATCGAGAGGGGAGTTCCATAACCGGAACGCCGTCAAGGGGAACCTGGCTGTCTACCTTCAGCTTTACGAGATAAATTCTGCCGTTTGCAAATGTGTCGATTTTGCTGGCGGCAGGGAAGCGCAGCAGCTTTTCAATTTCCCGGGCAGTAGTCAGCTCCGGATTAATGATCATAGAAACACCCATTTGGGCTTTAATAAAATCAATCTCCTGGCTGTACATGGGATTTCTGACTCTGGCGACAGTCTGGCAGTGTCCAGCCTTTCTGGCAATCAGACAGCAGAGCAGATTCAGTTCATCGGAACCGGTGACAGAAATAAGAATGTCAGCCTGCGCAATCCCAGCTTCCAAAAGAGTTGTGATGCCTGCTCCATTTCCGCTGATTCCCATTACGTCTAAATCCTCTGTAATAGTCTGAATCTTTTTGGGATTCGTGTCAATAACAGTGATGTTATGGTTTTCAGAAACCAGCTGCTCTGTCAGGGCGCGCCCAACCTTTCCGCAGCCAATAATAATAATTTTCATAAAACAGTTACTCCATTCCGACAGTTTAGCTTCTGTACTTTAATATCCACAGGGCGCCTGAAATGACTGATTTGCCAGACAGAGCGCTCCTGAGACGGATCTTATGGCTATTATAGCAAAAGGGCAGGACAAAATAAAGATAAGATAACGACAAAATTAAGATAGAATAAAAATAAAAGAGATAAGATTAACAAAAAGTAAAGAAAAGACGGAAAACAATAGGGTCATAACAAGAAAAAGAGCGGTAAAAGAGGAGGAGCCGGACAGATATCTGCCCGGCTTATTATGAAAAAAATATTACTGTCTCTCTCGAGAAGTATTTGGTTTCTATGGTTATTAGTATAGACAGAGTTTGTGTACCGAATTTGGAGAAATTGTAAACAATATTTGAACAGAACGTAAGTAATTTATGAATAGGATTGGGCTCACAGAGACGGCGGAAGCCGCCGCAGGATAGATTCCTGCAGCGGTTCTGCCTGGCGGCTGAAAGGATGCCGGAGGACTCGGCCGCCTGGACAAAGGGCTATGAGCTGCATCCGCATCCGGTGGAGGAGCCGTTTCCATTCAGAGGCATAATGCAGTTTGCAATTCCGGCTTCATAGCCGTTCTGATAGCCAGCCTGGCAGCCGGCGGCATAGCCGTCGTTGTAACCGTTTCGATAGCTGGCGTTTCCAGAGGAGCAGCAGGAGTTAGAGGCAGTATTTCCACAGCAGGAACCAGAGGCATTGGCATCGTCATAACAGGTTGTGTAGCACCGGCAGCATCTTCTCTGACATCCACAGTTATTATATCTTCTAAAACAACACATATAAAAATCTCCTTGATTAATTATTATTTATAATATATGGTATGTACATCGGGACAATAGGTTCCGAAAAATGCGGAGATTTTACAGGAGGAATTATGTTTCAAACAGATGCCATTGTTCAATTGGAGAATGGAACCTGGTCGTGCAGAACCCAGTGCTGCAGTGCCCATACGGCAGAAGAAGCCAGGTCAGGATTTATTGGGCCTGTCCGTCAGATCAGCATGTTTGCGGACCTGTATCGTGAGGGAAAGGAAATTGTACTGGAGGGACCAGACAGAGAGACAGTAGAAAAGCTGGCGGATATTCTGAATCATTCGGCAGAAGAGCTGCTGGAAAAATAAAAGAAGAGTGAAGAAAGAGGGAGAGAAGCCCTGAAGAAAAAGAAAGTTTTTCTGAATTCAGCCAGAAAAGCTTTCTTTTTCGTACTCGTTACAGCTGCAAACGAGAGATTTCAGGGATTTTTATAAGGCGGGAGCGATCCGGCTATTTCACACGATCAAATTCAGGATTAAAGGCATAAAAATTTTTCCTGTCCAGATGATCCTGCAGATTTCTTAAGGCTTCGCCGAATCTTTGGTAGTGGACGATTTCGCGTTCCCGTAAGTATCGAATCGGATCGCAGACGTCAGGGTCCTTTACAACACGGAGGATGTTGTCATAGGTAGAGCGTGCTTTCTGTTCCGCAGCAAGATCCTCCGTTAAATCTGTGATGGCGTCGCCTTTTACCTGGAATTCGCAGGCGTTAAAGGGGACACCTCCGGCTGCCTGCGGCCAGATTCCTGTGGTATGATCGATGTAGTAGGGGCCGAAGCCAGACTCCTCGATCTGATCCGGAGTCAGATTTTTTGTAAGCTGACAGACAATAGCAGCCACAATCTCCATATGGGCCAGCTCTTCTGTGCCAATATCGGTCAGAAGTCCCTTTCCCTCTGCGTAGGGCATGGTGTAACGCTGGGAAAGATAGCGCATGGAAGCGCCGATTTCGCCGTCAGGCCCACCGTATGTCAGTAACAGATTAGTCTCGGAAACCTTGATTTTACAAGAGATTACGATATGTAATAGTGAAATTCGAACCGATCCGCTTTTCGGTCAAATACAATGAATTTTAAAATGCTGCGAAGAGCTGTCCCCTTTGTTTCAAAGTCCACATCGGGGGAGCAGAGGAGATCGTGGACCGTTTTGACACGTTCCAGAAGCTCTTCAAGCGATGGGACAGGAGAGCAGTCCGCTGGTTCCAGGGAAGCAAGCTCTGCCTCCAGCTCCGCGCGTTCCTTTAAGAGCTGTTCCTTTCGTGTCCTATACTCTTCTAATGAGTCGATGCCGTTTTCGTAGGCGGACCGGATACGTTCTTCTTTCAGCGCCAGGCGTTCCAGCTTCACTTCGATGGCTACCTTTTGGCTGGAATCCTGTTCAGAGGCGGGCCGGGGAATTCGGTCATACTCAAAGTTTCCCGTTTCCAGAATCTTTTCCAGGGAACGAATGACAATTCTCTCTGCCTTGGCTACAGTCACAGAACAGGATTCCTTATGGAGACCCTTGGCATATTTCCAGCAGGCAAAGACAGCGTCCGGACGGCTTTTGCCTCCGCCGTTGTAGGACATGGTCGCTCCACAGACAGAACATTTTAAAATCCCGGAGAGCCAGTGCCTGCATGTGGATATGCTGCGGCGCTTTACGGGGCGGAATTCCTGTTTCAGTCGTTCCTGGCAGATATCATATAAATCGGTGACAGATTGGCGCGTCTCATGGCTTCCCTGGAAGGAGATGCCGTTCCAACTTACTGTACCGTTGTAAAAAGGATTTGTAAGAATCCTGGTAATAGTTCGCTGCTCGAAAGGGTTTCCCCGCTTTGCTTTTTTACCTTGAGCGTTCAGGCGCCGGGCGATGGCAGTCCTGTCCAGATTTTCCAGAGCATACATCCGGAAAATATCCTCTACGATTTTATATTCGTCTTCTACGATAACGAAAGGCTTTCCATTTCCTACGGCCGCATAGCCAAGACAGGGAACAATCTGATATCCCTTTAGTTCCGCCTTTTTCGTCATACCCCGCTTTACTTCAACGCCCAGATTGTAGGAGTAGAATTCATCCTGCCATTCAATAATCATTTCAATCAGCCGGCCGTACATGCCTTCCATGATAGGCTCCGACACGCTGATCACGTCGATTCCAAGTTTTTTTCTAAGCATCCCTTTGTAAAAGGTGCTTTCGTCCTGATTCCTGGCAAACCGGGAAAATTTCCAGACGAGAATGCAGTCAAAGGGTTTGGGCTTTACCTTCGCTGTGGAAATCATCCGCTGGAACTCCGGCCGGTTCTCGGCTTTTTTGCCGCTTCGGCCTTCCTGTTCCATGAAAATGTAATCAGGCGACAGAACAATGTCGTTTGCCGTGGCATATTTTTTGATTTCATCCAGCTGGGAGTCAGGACTCAGATCCAGCTGGTCATCCGTGCTGACACGGATGTAAGCAGCTCCTATCAGCATGATATCATCTCCTTTATGCAGTGACAGTGTATGTGATTTTGGGTGCAAAAATAACGCCCCTTGCAAGGACGCTCTGGAAATGATATAATTCAGGTGTTCAAGCTGATTGTATCTTCCGGAGCATCCGGCGAGAGAAAATCTATGTGAAAGCCGTTCCTGGTTGCAGCCAGGGGCGGTTTTTATTTACGGAGAAATTAAAAAGCACCCATACAAGTAAGATACCTGTATGAGTGCCTTTCAACCATAATCAATATGGTTCTCTCTGTACAAGTATATTACAATATATGAAAAAATATTTCAACTTTTAAATAGGTATTTTTTTACCTGTTTAATTGACTTTTGGTGCATTTATTGTGCCTGTATGATGTGTTTTTAGTAATTAGGATAAATTCTTATCAAATTTATTATATTCTATATCGTCTTTTGGAAATGTAATCAATGTATCCAAATCGCTCAAATTCATAATACCCATTTGCCCTCGTACACATTCAAATGCATGAGGGTGGATTTTGCATTGGAGATTTAATAATATTGTTTTTAGCTCGTGAATAAATTGCTTGTATTCATTTGAAGGAAGAAAATACTTAAAATATACAATTAAATCAAATAATTTTTTATCTGAATTTTTTATATATCCGGATCCGAGCAACCTAAAATATTTTTCAAGAATTCTTCCAGTGTTTCCTCGGCGTTCTTGATGTCCAGACAAGCAATAAACTCTTTCATTATGGGCACAAGAATTCCGAACTTTACGCATCCAGTGGAGACTTCCAATTAAGAGTTTGACATCTGGACGGCCATTATCTTCCTCTAGCCCATACAAATGGCACAGAGAGTGGGATACATCCGTTTTGCTATATTTCACGAGGTCGATAAAAGTAGAAAAATTGACAACCTTAAACATAATCCAAGTGGGTATTTGCTTATGATTTTCCATATAAAAATTAACATAGTCAAGTTTGCTTCTACTTAATTCGTTGTATGCATTTGAAATAACTGACATTTTTTCTTGCAATGATTTTCGTGGAGAATATGCTTCTATGTCGTACCACGGAATATTCCCGTTATCATTACATTCATCAAATTTATATCCTGCTAAAGTTCTGGCTTCTTCTTCGACCTGCGTAATATAGCGTAATAGAAAGGAACGCAACTGATCGTCAAATTGTTTTGTAGCAAGAAGCTGATCGATGCTGGTTCCGGATATATACGAGTGATTTCCTTTTGCATCTTCTCCACTAATAAAAGGGTTTTTGTATCCATTTACAATGTTAAAATAACCAGCACGTACTAAGATTTTTTTATGTGAGGAACCCTGACATATGATTCCTTTGTCATTTCTTAATTTCCTCATTTGCTGATTGTATGTGAGAAAAAATTTATCATTTGGCATATAATAAAGTCATCTCCTCTGTACTTTCAATTGATTGCTAAAGCAATGCTTACAATTGGGCTTATCGGGTTTAATTCCTCATATGTACTTATAAAGTATCTTCTCCTTCCGCAAGACTCGGAACGGGTGCATAGCCGCCCTATCGGCTGCCCTGGTAAGTATATTATATTGTCAAGAATGAACTTGTAAGTTTTCCTGATGAGTTCGATGCTATGCTGAGACGATCTGGCAGAGCGGAGTCCCCTCTGTCACGTTCAGACATTTCCAAGTATTCCTATAAGTCCTGCATAGAAAAATATTCATATATCTGAAGCGCTGGTTCGAACTGGATGAAATAGTTACCCACCATTACGCCTCTTCCATAAATTTGTCGATAACATTCTAAAGCATCTGTTAAAGTATCCTCTGATACTCCCAGATACTCGGCTATTTCATAGCGGTTGGCGCAGTGATTTTGAAAAGAACTTAAAATTCCAGTCAATCCGATTCTTTTATTGTAAGACCAGAGGCGGGCTGTCCGTTCCTGCTTACGGGCGTTAATCGTATCCTGTTTCAAAATATTTCCAACGCTGGTATAGTGATGGCCTAATTCCTCAGCGATCGTATCAGCAGTTTTGGATGAAATCATGCCCTCCTTTATCGCGATGGAGCCATCCACATAAAGTCCACATAGGCGATCACTTTTAAAATCTACATAATCAACAGTAATTCCGTTATCACAGGCCTCTTGCTCAAGCTGTTCTTTTTCAGTCACTATCATCAGCTCCTATTATTTATTACGTCTGTTTTTGACAAATTCGGCATAGGCACGAATATCATCTAATTCGTCTTCTGTAAACTCATCACCATCAAAATGGGCGGCAATAGTATGTGGTTCATTGTTTAAACCAAGCAAATCATCAGCAGAGACATTTAAAGTGTCTGCGATTTTTTTGATAGTCTGGACACTAGGTTCTCTGTTTCCACTTTCGTATAAAGAATAAGTAGATTTTGCGACTCCTATTATGTCGGCTACTTCCTTTTGCGTCATTCCTCTTTTTTCTCTCGAAGCTTTCAAATTTTCATTAAAATTGTCACCCATGCATTAGCACCTCCAATTTTAAAATTTATATAATCAATGGCAATTCCGTTATCACAAGCTTCTTGTTCAAGCTGTTCTTTGTCAGTCACTGTTATCAGCTCCTATTATTTATTACGTCTGTTCTTAACGAATTCGGCATAGGCACGGATATCGTCTAATTCATCCTCTGTAAATTCGTCACCATCAAAATGGGCAGCAATAGTAGAAGAATATGGAATATCATCAAAGTCGTTTAACGTAAGTCCCAACACTCTTGCAACGGCTTTTAAAGTTTCCAATTTAGGATCCTTTGTCGCCCCACTTAATATTTTGTTTAGTGTTCCAACAGGTACACCAGATAATTTTGATAATTCTTCAGTAGTGAGTCCGATTCTTTTTTTATATTCATTAATTTTTTCAAGTCCCATAGCAATCCTCCATCATGGAAATATTTTACCGCTAATTATCAATTAAGTCAATGATTTTTACCGTTGTTTATAATTATTTTACCGCAAACGGTTGACATTTACCGTTAAAGGATGTATGATGTAGCCACAACAACCGTTGACGGTTAGAAAGGAGTTTACCAATGCATAGAATTTTGAGAGCAGAAATGGTGAAATGCAATAGAACCATTTTGCAGTTGGCTTCAGAAATGGGAATATCTGAAAAAACTTTAAGAAATAAAATTAATGGAGATACGGATTTTACTCTTCCAGAAGCCCAAACCATAAGAAGGCTTCTTGGCACAAAACTTACATTAGATGAGTTATTTGAAGTGGAAGAAAAAGAGCATAGGCATGACCATTGAGGAGTTGCTGAAGGGAGGTGAGAGAGGTGGAGGAAAAAGTAAAAAAACTGCACAACCAAGTAAATACTTTACGTGTATGTAACTTGATCATGACAGTTTTTTATTCGTTATCAATGATTATTCTATGGGTTCGCTATCATCAGATTTGCATGTACTATCATCAAGTTGTGGATACGAACATGCAGATTCTATCAGAACTTCAGCGGTACTTGGAGTTGTTAGAGCAATTTCTTGAAACTGTTTTATAGTATCTGTCTGAGATGAATGAGAGGTATCCATAGAATCAAATATTTTGTGAAATGTATTATTTCCCCATTCCAAAACATCCGATTGGGCTTTTTCATATAGAAATTGTTCCTGTTCGTTTTGACTAGTTGGTGAAGAGGAAATGATTGAAGCAAGTATAGAAATTACTGTACTAATTACGATCCCCAAGATAGCTATAAAAAGATCAGTTTTAATTTTTACCCTATAGTTTCCAATTGGGATTGTAAGATTGTCAGGTATGCATATTTCTTTTATGGCTGATTCATTGACAGTAACGTAATCGGATTCTTTACAAATACTATCTAAAGCAATCATTGAGGGGGCAACTTTGGTTGAAATCAAAGGGGGTATTATAGTTCGGAATTCTTGTCGATTCAATACACTCATGTTCCTACAAATTTTTTCTATGGGAGAAGCAAATGCATTAGCCATCTGTGCTGTAACCCGATGCAAATCAATGTTGGAAGATATTGCTTTGGACAATTTTTCATATTGCTCTAAGTCAGAAAAAAATCCAGGTGGTATTGTGTATTGCCCAGAGAATGTATTAGAAAAACGGATTGATGCTGTAGCTGTATTCAATAGTGTGCTTTGCTGATTTACGATGGGAGAAAATGCATTTGAGGTCATGCGTTCAATCATTTTTTGGCTTGCAGTAAATGCTTGTATCGTTTTGTCAATTTCGGACATATGGTAATAATCCTCTCATTAATGTACTCGGCCTGATGGGGCCTGTGAGCACAGTATAAAGCGAGGGGATAAGAAAAGCAAGGTGCAGGAGAAGAAATTTCCGATGAGAGTGTCGAGGAGATACTGTAGGGAGGTGAGAGAAAACTACAATATTTCAATTTGTACAACCCGTCTCACATAAAATTTAGCAGAGAAGGAGGAGAACAGCATGAAAGAAGCAACCATTACAAATTGCATTGATATTCATGGAAAAGAGTACAGGATGGAGGAACTGTCAGAGGAGAAAAGAAAGCAGATAGCCATGCTGCTGTCGGATCGCTTTATGGAGATGGCAGGATACAGAAGAAAGGTGTGTGACGAATGAGAAAGAAAGATACAGTCCCGGAGCACCCGCTCCGGGCGGCACAGAGGAAAAATGCGGCGCTGCGTGATGAAGTGAGGTTTCTTCACGAGGCCCTGTTCTTCACAGAAATTCTGGCAGCCGGCTTTTTCGGGGCATTCCTGGCCGTTCTGGCTTCGGTCGGGTGGCTGTAGTGGATTGCAGGGATTGCCGGTACAGGAACCGGTGTCTGGAGTACAGCAGGATGTACCCGTGTAGGGATTTCAAAAGAAAAGGCCCGCCGGTTGCCGCCGGACAGGCCCATGAGAAAAATATTATCAAGTAAATTATAAACCGGATCAAGGAGGAAAAGCAAGGTGAAAACGATTCGAGTTACTTCTGACAGCAAGATTTCAGTTGTTGATGTTGATTTTGACGATTTTCGGTCCATTCAGAGGATTCTTAATGGCCATTTTGAAGCAGTACATACCTGGCGTTTATCCAGCTTTTTTGGAGAAGGAACGATCATGCTGGTAGATGAGGAAGGACTCCTGAAAGAACTGCCATTAAATCCAGTAGGGTGCTTCTTTTACGATGGTCTGATAGCGGGAGACTTTCTTCTGGCGCAGATTGTAGGGGAGGACTGGACGGCTCCTGCGCAGGCAGAAGAGTGGAAGAACAGGCTATTAATAGCTTTTCAGTTAGAGGAGGAAGAACATGTCAATGAAAATTAATAAACTGGAGATTGAGAACGTCAAGCGGGTGAAGGCAGTTGCAATCGAACCGGCTGCCAGCGGTCTGACCATCATTGGCGGGAAAAATAACCAGGGGAAAACTTCGGTTCTGGATGCGATTGCATGGGCTTTCTCCGGAGATAAATACCGGCCTTCCCAGGCTCAGAGAAACGATTCCGTGATTCCGCCTAATTTACATATTGTAATGAATAACGGTTTGATTGTGGAGAGGAAAGGAAAGAACAGTGCTTTAAAGGTGACGGATCCGGAAGGAAAAAAGGGAGGACAGCAGCTTTTAAATGAGTTTGTGGAGCAGCTGGCTTTGGATCTCCCTAAGTTTATGGAAGCGCCGGACAAGGAAAAGGCTCAGACGCTTCTTCAGATTATCGGCGTCGGACCTAAGCTTGCGGAGCTTGAAACAATGGAGAAAAAGCTGTATGACGAGAGGGTTTACGTAGGAAGGACCGCAGACCAAAAAGAGAAATATGCAAAGGAACAGCCTTATTATCCGGACGCTCCAGCAATTCCGGTATCTGCTTCAGAGCTGATCCGGCAGCAGCAGGAAATTCTGGCTCAGAATGGAGAGAATCAGAGAAAACGGGAGCGGCGCCATCAGCTGGAACAGGAATATCAGCAGGTGACAGAACAGATTCAGGCGCTTCTTTCTAAGCAGGGACAGCTGGAGGAAGACCTCCGGATTGCCAGGGAAACGACAGAAGGACTGGTTGATCAGTCTACTGCAGAGCTGGAGGAGAATATTTCCAACATAGAAGAAATCAACCGAAAAGTGCGGGCAAATCTGGACAAAGATAAGGCGGAGGAGGATGCGAAAGCCTACCGGACCCAGTATAACAAGCTGACTGCCCGCATTGGAGAAATCAGGGAAGAAAAGATGTCCTTGTTAAAAGAGGCAGATCTTCCGCTTCCAGGCCTGGCTGTAGAAGAGGGAGAGTTAATCTACAATGGCCAGAAATGGGACAATATGTCTGGTTCCGAACAGTTAAAAGTCTCCACTGCTATTGTGCGCAAACTGAATCCTGAATGCGGATTTGTACTGCTGGACAAGCTGGAGCAGATGGATCTGGATACGCTGTCTGAGTTTGGCCGCTGGCTGGGACAGGAAGGGCTTCAGGCAATTGCCACCCGTGTATCAACCGGAGAGGAATGCAGCTTAATCATTGAAGATGGATATGTGGCTGGACAGAACCGTCCGGCAGAAGAAAAGAAAGAATGGAAGGCAGGTGTATTTTAAATGGAGATTATTAGAGGAAAGATTCCAGGGGCAAAAAAAGTCGTTGTTTATGGGCCGGAGGGGATTGGAAAGAGTACCTTTGCCTCGAAGTTTCCAGATCCTCTGTTTATTGATACAGAGGGAAGTACCAAAGATATGGATGTGTCCAGAACAGAAGCTCCCAGCAGCTGGGCTATGCTTCTCGAACAGGTTAAGTATATCAAAGAACATCAGGGACTTTGCAAAACTCTGATCATTGATACAGCAGATTGGGCGGAAATGTTATGCACGGCCCATCTGTGTGATAAAAACCAGAAAAACAGCATTGAAGAGTTCGGTTATGGCAAGGGGTATGTATATCTCCAGGAGGAATTCGGGCGTTTTCTGAATCTGCTGGAAGAGATAGTAAAAACTGGAATTCATGTGGTTTTAAATGCCCACGCTAAAATGCGGAAGTTTGAGCAGCCGGATGAGATGGGAGCCTATGACCGATGGGAAATGAAACTGAGCAAAAATGTGGCTCCTATGGTAAAGGAATGGGCGGATATGGTGTTGTTTGCCAATTATAAAACCTTTGTGGTAAATGTGGACGGACAGGGAGCCCAGAAGGGAAAGAATAAAGCCCAGGGTGGAAAACGGGTGATGTATACGACTCATCACAGCTGCTGGGACGCTAAGAACCGGTATGGGCTGCCGGAAGAGCTGCCTTTTGAGTATGCAGAGATCCGCTCGGTAATAGAGTCATCTGGGGCATTTCCAGGGAAAGAAACATCTGTGAAAGAAGCAGCGCCGCCCAGTTCACCAGTTCAGACGCCGCCACTCAATCCAGAGCCGCCGGTCAGCAATAAAAGCCAGGCGGAGGCTGTAAAGGAAGAGAAAGCAGCGCCGTCAGCGGAGCCAGATGGCGGAAAGCTTGACCCGAGAATTCCTAAAAAACTGCGGGATCTGATGGCAGCGAACGGGGTCTGTGAGTGGGATGTAGAAAACGTGGTGTCTGCGAAAGGCTATGTCACCGAAGGAACCCCGATTTGGGAATTTGAAACCCAGAACCCGGGAATCATCGACGGGCTTCTGGTTGCATCCTGGGATCAGGTATATGCGGCAATCAGGGAAATGAAAGAAAACGATGCGTTAGTATTTAATTAGGGAGGATCGGATAAATGGCAGATTTAGGACAGGAAATTGGATGGGACGACGAGATTGAAAACGAGGGAGTCGATTTTGAGCCGCTTCCAGAAGGAATTTATGAATTCGAAGTGAAAACTATGACAAGAGGACGATTCCCAGGAAGCGACAAGATGTGTGCCTGCAATACTGCAGAACTGGAGCTGGTGATTTTGGATCATGAAGGAAAAGAACGGCATGTATTTGACAGTTTAAAACTGAACAGCAAGATGGAATGGATGTTAAGTCAGTTTTTCTTATGCATCGGCCAGAAGAAAAAAGGGGAAGCGCTGCGTCCTAACTGGAATGCAGTGGTCGGATCCAGGGGGCGTGTGGAACTTGTCATTAATGAATACAAGGACAAAAATGGAAATGCAAAGAAAAACAACCGGGTCGGCAAGTATCTTGCTCCAGAGCCGAAAACGTTTAAGGCAGGTGTATTCTAATGGAACTGAGACCCTATCAGGAAGAGGCAAAGGAATCTATTTTTGAAGAGTGGGACAAGGGCGTCTTAAAGACGCTCCTGGTCCTCCCTACTGGCTGTGGTAAGACGGTAGTGTTTGCGAAAGTGGCAGAAGACTGTGTGCGGCGCGGGGATCGGGTACTAATCCTGGCGCACCGAGGAGAACTGCTGGAACAGGCAGCAGACAAGATCGCAAAGGTCACAGGACTTGGATGCGCGACAGAAAAAGCAGAACAGTCCTGCCGGGGAAGCTGGTTCCGGATCACAGTCGGATCGGTCCAGACCTTGATGAGGGAGAAACGGCTGGGGCAGTTCCAGGCGGACTATTTTAATACCATCATTATTGATGAGGCTCACCACTGTATTTCAGACAGCTATCAGAAGATCCTGCAGCATTTTGGTTCGGCCCATGTGCTGGGCGTGACAGCCACACCGGACCGCGGGGATATGCAGAACCTGGGCCAGGTATTTGACAGCCTGGCTTATGAATACACCCTTCCAAAAGCAATTAAGGAAGGATATTTATCACCGATTAAAGCGTTGACGATTCCGCTGCAGCTCGACCTGTCCGGCGTGTCCATGCAGTCCGGGGATTTCAAGGCAGGCGATATTGCAACGGCTCTGGATCCATACCTGTACCAGATTGCGGATGAGATGGAGAAGTACTGCAAAGACCGTAAGACAGTGGTATTTCTTCCTTTGGTAAAAACCAGCCAGAAGTTTAAGGATATCCTGAATGAAAAGGGCTTTCGCGCAGCGGAGGTAAACGGGGAAAGCAGGGACCGTGCGGAAGTGCTGGAAGCGTTTGACAGAGGAGATTATAACGTCCTGTGCAATTCCATGCTGCTGACGGAAGGCTGGGACTGCCCCTCTGTGGACTGTGTGATTGTGCTGCGGCCGACCAAGGTGAGGAGCCTTTACAGCCAGATGGTAGGACGTGGAACCCGGCTCTGCGAAGGAAAGGACCATCTACTTCTGTTAGACTTTCTCTGGCATACAGAACGGCATGAATTATGCCATCCGGCTGATCTGATTTGTGAGAAAAAGGAAGTTGCCCAAAAGATGACGGAAAACCTGGACTAGGCAGCCGGAATCTTGATGGATTTGGAAGAGGCGGAGAAAAAGGCCTCTGAAGACGTTATCGCAGAACGGGAAGAATCTCTTGCCAAGCAGCTGGCAGAAATGAAACACAGGAAGAGAAAGCTGGTCGATCCCCTTCAGTTTGAGATGAGCATTCAAGCAGAGGATCTGGCGGGGTATGTTCCGGCTTTTGGCTGGGAAATGGCTCCACCGTCAGACAGCCAGAAGAAGGAGCTGGAAAAACGGGGCATTCTTCCAGATGAGATTGATAATGCAGGCAAAGCAAGTAAGATTCTGGATCGCCTTCACAGAAGGCAGGAAGAGGGACTGACCACTCCAAAACAGATCCGGTGCCTGGAAAAATACGGTTTTCAGCACGTGGGGACCTGGAGCTTTGAGGCTGGAAAAAACATGATAGATCGAATTGCAGCAAATGGATGGAGAAGTGCACCAAGAGGAGTGGAACCGGCAGTATACCGGCCAGATTGCTAAGGAGCAGTAAAAGATGGAACATAACCAGTATGACCTGTTGGAGGTCTTAGAACATATAGAACCGGCAGAGCTGGATTACCAGCAGTGGCTCAATGTAGGAATGGCCCTGGAACTGGAAGGATACAGCGTAGATACCTGGGAAGCCTGGAGCCGGAAGGATCCTGGCAGGTATCATCCTGGAGAATGCCGAAAAAAGTGGATCGGTTTTTCCGGTTCCGGCTCCCCTGTCACAGGAGGAACCATTGTACAGTATGCGAGAGAACAGGGATGGACTCCGCCCTATGATACTGGAACCGCCCTTGGATGGGATGATTCTATTTCAGAGGAAGGGGTAGTCATTGACCGCAACTGGGTGGAAGAAAAAGACGTTTTGGAACCGCCCCACTGGAATCCGGCAGGAGAGCTGATCCGCTACCTGGAAGTGCTGTTTGAGGCGGGGGAAAACGTTGGATATGTAGTAAAAAGCTGGCAGAAAGAAGAGAAGTGGCTGCCAGCAGATAAAGGAGCCTATGATCGCACAGCAGGAGAGCTGATAGAGGCATTGTCTGCCTGCGGTGGAGATATAGGAAAAGTCCTGGGAGATTATAACGGGGAAGCAGGCGCCTGGATCCGCTTTAACCCATTAGACGGGAAAGGCGTCAGAAATGAAAATGTAACGGAATACCGTTATGCGCTGGTGGAATCCGACAGTATGGAAATCGGAAAGCAGCACGCCCTGATCCGGGAGCTGGAACTCCCAGTTGCCTGCCTGGTCCACTCGGGCAAGAAAAGCCTCCATGCTATTGTGCGGATTGATGCGGCGGATTATGCGGAATACCGCAGGCGTGTGGACTATCTGTATGACATCTGCCGAAAAAACGGCCTGGAAATTGACCAGCAGAACCGAAATCCTTCCCGTCTGTCCCGGATGCCGGGTGTGATGCGCGGAGGCCAGAAACAGTTTCTGGTAGATACCAACATCGGAAAAGAAAGCTGGGAAGAGTGGAAGGAATGGATTGAAAGTGTAAATGACGATCTGCCGGATCCAGAAAGCCTGGAACAGGTATGGGAGGATATGCCGGAGCTGGCCCCATGCCTGATTGAAGGAGTGCTGCGCCAGGGGCATAAGCTGTTGATTGCAGGGCCGTCCAAGGCAGGAAAATCCTTTCTTTTGATAGAAATGTGCATTGCAATCGCTGAAGGCAGGAACTGGCTTTCCTGGCCGTGTGCCCAGGGGCGTATCCTATATGTGAACCTGGAGCTGGACCGGGCCAGCTGCCTGCATCGTTTTAAGGATGTATACCAGGCAATGGGACTTCGTCCGGAGCATTTGGAAAATATCGATATCTGGAATCTGAGGGGAAAGTCCCGTCCGATGGATAAGCTGGCGCCAATGCTGATCCGGAGAGCGGCAAAGAAGAATTACATTGCCGTTATCATTGACCCAATCTATAAGGTTATCACCGGAGATGAGAACAGTGCGGATCAGATGGCCAATTTCTGCAATCAGTTTGACAAAGTCTGTACGGAATTGAAGGTAGCTGTGATTTACTGCCACCATCACAGCAAAGGAAGCCAGGGCGGCAAAAAATCTATGGACCGTGCATCTGGTTCCGGCGTGTTCGCCCGTGATCCGGACGCTATGCTTGATATGATTGAACTGGAACTTCCGGAGGAGACCCAGAAGGCAGAAGAAAACAAAGCAGTCTGCGAAGCCTGTAAGCAGTATTTGAATGCGCATTTCAAGTGGGAAGACGACTTGTCACAGGACGATTTATGCAGCAGTTACCAGATGATGAATTACTGTGAAAATAAACTGGACAAATGGCAATGGATGAATCTGCAGCACCTTGTGGAGGAGGCGAAGAAGCGGGCCAGAGGGTTGACTGCATGGCGGATTGAGGGGACTCTGAGGGAGTTTCCAAAGTTTTCGGCGGTCAATGCCTGGTTCAGCTATCCGGTTCATCAGGTAGATAAAAGCGGTGTGCTGGGAGATATTCAACCGGAGGCAGAGCTGCCTGCATGGAAACGTGCGATGGACAAACGTAAGCCCAAAGAACAGAAGGCAAAAGAGAGGAAAGAGTCGATTGAAACGGCCTATGACGTTTGTACAGCTGATGGAAAAGTGACAGTTTCTGACCTGGCTGAGTACCTTGGAGTGACGGAAAAAACGGTTCGGAACCGATTAAAGGAGCATGGAGGATTCGTCATAGACGATAGTGAAGTAAGGAAAAAAACATAAAATTTCCCTTTTCCTTAGGGAAGAAAAAAACATAATTGACGTTATTTTCTCTGAGGAAAAAAACATACAGAAGACGTTATTTTCCCTAGGGAAAAATTGAGGGAAAAAAACAGGATTTACGTACTTTTCCTTAGGGAAGAAAAAAACTACCCCCCTAAAGGGGGGTAAACAAGTTATTTTCCCTGACGGTCAAAGGGGGAAAGTAGTCGTGCGTCAGCTTTCGCACGACGACTCCTTCCCCTGTCACTTTGACAAGAAAGTTTTTTCATAGTAATAGCATTTTTTCGCTTTAAAGGAGTAAAGTAACGATGGAAATAAAAAAATACTGTTGTACCTGTAAATGGTACGCTCAGTTTGAAGGCATCTGCTGTAATGGAGAAAGTGAACATAGAGCAGATTTCCTCTTACTGGATGATACCTGTCAGAGATGGGAATCTAACACGCTTGAATTTTTTATGCCAATGATTCCTCCAACTGTTACACATCAGGAGAAGCAGGTCCATATGGTAAAGGGTAAGCCGGTATTTTACGAGCCACAGGAATTAAAAGCAGCACGTCAGAAATTGATGGGACATTTGACAAAGCACCGGCCGGTGCAGCCGTATCAGGAGGGGATCCGGCTGGTGGTGAAATGGTGTTTTCCCAAAGGCAGCCATGCAGATGGGGAGTATCGGATTACGAAGCCTGATACAGATAACCTGCAGAAACTTTTAAAGGACTGTATGACGGCCTGTGGATACTGGAAGGATGATGCTCTGGTCGCTTCGGAAATAGTCGAGAAATTTTGGACCGACCTGCCTGGAATTTATATCAAGGTGGAGTGCTTATGATGACAGACGAACAGGTAAAGCAAGGGTTTGATGAGGTCTACAATCAGTTCTGGAGAAGGCATAAAGAGGCAATTCCCCAAAAGTATGCAGAAGAGGAGTGGGAAGCGATTCATTCCCAGATGCTGTCATTACAGGAAAAATATCCGTTTTTAAGCCAGGCTCTGGTGAGTATGGAAATAGAACTGGATGAAAGAATGCGGCGGAAGGAGAGAAATTACAGAGAACTTTAAGGAGGGGACGAAAGATGAAGCAGAAGTTTAGCCTGGAAGAGGTTCTGGAAGTAATAAAGGCATACATAGAATCCCACGGCTACCCGCCGACGAACGGGGAGCTGGCAAAGGAATTTTGCTGCTCTTTATCAACTGCCAATGCGTGTCTAAGAGAAATGTTGAATACAGGGATGCTGGAGACGGATCATCCAGCAGGAGCCAGCAGAGCGTATCGCATCGCCGGAATGCGGATGGTAGATATCAGGGAGTTAGGGAGCGCTGTAAAGCAGTTAGGTGATTTGCTGTATCACTGCCGGGACATGGCAGCAGGACGTGATGCGGATCCAATCTGGAGCAGGGACGTGAAGGCGCTGGAGACGGTGATAGGGGCGGTGCAGCCAAGATAGGAGGCGACTATGAAAAAGCTGTATATTCAGGTATGTCCGAGAGCCAGGTTGATGATAGAAGTAACAGAGGAGATGGAGCGGGATTTTTTCGAGTGCTGGGATATGGCAGAGCACAGGGAGAAGTTTAAGGACTGCGCCGGATGCAGCTGGCACGGGCTGGATGTGACCGACGGAGCATCGCTGTGTGAAATAGTTGAGGAGCGGTGCAGCAGGGAAGGGAGAATCATATGGGACGATTAACACATAAAAGAAGCAATGGAATTAAAGAAGGCTATTGGAGTCCAAACAAAAAAGAGGAGCTGGTTATGAGACTGGCAGAGTATGAGAATACGGGTCTGAGTCCGGCAGATGTGGAAGAGCTCCGCCGGCAGCAGCGTAGATATAACTGGATCCCAGTAGAGGAGAGACTTCCAGAGGAAGATGAAAGAGTGATGATAAGTACAAGAAACGGAGTGGTAAAAGAGGGGACATATACAGAAAGATACGGGTATACCATGCGAAAAGGATTTTTCACAGAGAATTGTTTTGAAGATTTACAGGGTGTGACAGCCTGGCAGCCGCTTCCGGAGCCGTACAAAGGAGGCCAGAATGAAACCTGATTTATATCACAATGCCAGCGGCGTGCGGGATCCGGTGGCCGCCAAAGCCATCCGGGAGGCAGACCGACAACCAGAGCATGTCAGTAAAGCAGTGGAGCTGATGAAATTCACAGCAGGAAACCTGGACTGCGAGGTGGTTGGCCGGATAGCGTTAAGAGATAAAAAGACGGGGAGGGTATGGCCATGACGGAGAGAAAGAAGGAACTGCCATCAATCAGTCTGGAACAATTTATTGACTTCGTGGAGCAGTGCCAGGAAGCTTACCGGTTATCCTATTCTTCGGTTGGAGACGAGGATAAGAGCCTTCAGGATTATCTTCATGCGCTGGAATTTACGGACAATAAATACGATATGCACAATGAGGCCCTGAAGCTGTGGCAGAGCCGGAAAGCCCGGCGCCGACATAAGGACATCATGCTGTTAAACAAAGAGATTGCCGAGTATTTCGCAGATGGTGCTGGCAAGAAGTTTTTGAATGAGCTTCGGCAGCTTCTGGGAAGGCAGAGGAAGCAGGAACAATATGTAGAGGGGCAGAGGGCCTACCACAGGCGGATGCCAGATAAAGATTAAGAGACAGGGAGAGGTGACGCCATTGGACAAGAATATACTGGTCCAGTATCGGGAGATGATGGAAGAAATTAAAGATATTCGCAGGAGAAGGAAGCGGTTGGAACAAAGGATTCAGCAATTGACTGTGGTGTCAGATACCGTGAAAGGGACCAGAAAAGACGGAACAATAGGCTGTATTAAAATAACTGGCTATCCTGTACCAGAGTATTATCGGAACCGTGGCCTTCTTCAGAGGTACGATGCTCAGCTGGCTAGGATGGAGGGGGAACTTCTGGAACTGGCGATTCAGGCGGAGGAGTACATCCAGGGCATTGAGAAAAGTGAACTGAGGATTATGTTCCGGTTTTATTATATAGACGGGCTTACCTGGGTGCAGGTAGCAGATAGAATGAATCGAATGTTCCCTAACAGGAGAATTAAGTATACAGACGAGAACTGTAAGAAAAGAAATTTGAGATTTTTTGAAAATGTCCCCCAATGTCCCGCTGAAAAGTGATAGGATGGTATCATGCAGGAACTGGACAGTAAGCCAGATGAATGTATTTCCTTCTATGTAGCGCCAGGTGTGAAAGTCTGGTGGTCCCCATTATACGAGACGGGACGGTGCAAGTCCGTCCCTCCCGATTGGTATCTGGTTTTACCCCATACGACATTTTTCCAGATACACAAAAAGGCATCCTAGAGATAGGGTGTCTTTTTTGTTATATTTTCTTATAGGATTTAGAAGAAAAGTTAATTTTACAAACAAGAACATATGTTCTATAATATAGCTAAGTTTTAGTAGATAGAAAATATGGTAAGGATGTGATATAATGTAAAAAAATGTCGATAGGGGAGAAAAATTATGAAAAAAATGTATTTGGCTAATTTTAATCTTACATTTGGAATGAAAGATGAACCATTATTAAATTGGCTTGATGAGTATGTAATTCCGGCATTAAATAGTGGTATTAGAAGAGAAATGTCAAACAAAACAACAGTGATGTTTGAAAATGTAAAAGTTGAAGAAATTGAAAAAGGACAATTAATTTTAACGGGCGTTATAATTAAAGATACGGTACTTGATATATATAATCAATATTCTGATGAGAGCGGATTAATTGACACAGAACAGCATCATAAATCAGCCCCGTATTCTGTTTTTATAATTTTTTTACATAATCATAGGATGGCATTGGTGAAGAGACAATCAGGAAGTCCAGATTTACGCCTGTTTGTTTCATCGTTAATGGAAGTTCTTAAAGAATATCGTAAAAAGGAGAATAAGGTACGCAAAGAAAAAAATGCGCCACTTCTTCCGTATGCTGTAAATGGAATCAAAGGAATAAAAGACGAAAAAGATATTTCAGTAGCACTTCAATCGGTAAAAAAGGTAAAAAAGTTAACATTAAAATTATTACCGAGAAATAATGAGTGGGGTGGTTGGGATGGTTTAATAGATGATTTGGATGAACAGATAAGAAAAGAAAGTGGAAGTAAAACGGTAAAAGTTGTTGTTCCGTCTCCACAGTCAAAATTTGGAGTTGAAAAAATTTTAAAAGAAACAAATGGATTATTGCAAACGGAATTGGATGTAGAATATTATAGTGACGATTTAGATAGCGAAGGAAAAGAACGTAAAAATGTAGGAAAAATACGAGATAATCAAATGACACAAGCCATGGAAGTTGAATTACCAGATGAATTAAGAGATTCTACAAAAAATATATATAAATACTGTAAAGAAATTGACAGCCTAAATGTAAAAACATCTAATATTGTTGATTATGAAAAGTATTTGGCAAGAAGAAAACGGTGAGAAATTGAAAAAAGAAAAAAAGAAGTATAGATTATTCATAGTAGATGTTTTAGCTCCAATAAAAGGATCAAGATGGCAATGGGTAACGAGCCTGATTTTAGGAGTTTTTCTATCAATTCCAATTGGAATTTCAACGGAAACAGTAAAAATATTCAGTGAATCCGTAGACATTGTAAATGGAGCATTTATTGCCTTTATAGCTATGGAGATGGGAGCCTATGCATTATTCCAAGCTTTATTGTCAGATGAGCTGATTTTTGAACTGTATAGGAATGGTAATCTACTTGAAAAATCAAATGATTCATTTTTAGGAGTGATTTTGACTTTTTGGATCGGAATAATATTAAATATTTTTTTGATGATCTTATTTAAGGTTGTGCCTCAAGATTTTTTGCTTTTTACTAAGATAAAATACAATAATTTAGTAGCGATAATTCTCCTTATTGCTTATTATACTTTATCAATGCGAATCCTATTTGAGGTACGAAATTTTGCTATAAATTTATATAAGGCTTTCGTAGCGTATAATAAAATTGTAATCCGAGAAATGAAGAAAAAACAGTAAATGTTTATCGGATGTCTGTGTCGAAATGTGTTCTTTTCTTTAGTTCAATTTGATATATGATGGAAAAAAGAGAAAGAGATATGGCAAAAACGAGTGTTAGAGGAACTCAGTAAAAGAAAATGGTGGTTGTAAAACAATATACCAGAAAAGATGGAGTTAAAGTGGATGGTCATAGACGGTCCACACCGAATTAAAAGATTTTTTTGGTTTATTGCAGTTAAAAAAGCAAAGACAAATCAGGAACAGGGATAGCTTCGGCTATCTCTTTTCTTTTACAAAAAGGAGGTGATCCCCATAACCAGAAAACAAAAACTATTTGTACAGGAATATCTCATTGACCTGAACGCCACCCAGGCGGCCATTCGTGCCGGTTACAGCCCGGATACGGCGGGAGAGATGGTGGGGGGGAAAAA
>ERZ791682.447-NODE-447-length-23894-cov-2.5439_pt1 | contig 23894 bp, 24 predicted proteins | sample MGYA00509958_ERZ791682 | MGnify/ENA primary metagenome ERZ791682 (study PRJEB30046, sample SAMN00715194) | human gut metagenome | study: EMG produced TPA metagenomics assembly of the A metagenome-wide association study of gut microbiota in type 2...
CTACAGTTTTTTTCCCATATGGAGCGTTTCCGCTGTCAGCATAATATATCATATTTTCATGGGGTAATATTTCTGCCATTATTTTTAGTACAGTTGTGCCTCCAACTCCAGAGTCAAATACTCCAATACTGTAATCTTTCTTCATTACTCCCCCTTCATAAAAACAATTCTATTTTAATTTTGTTAGAAGTTCTCTGTATTGTTTTACCATCATTTTTATCATACCTTTTTTGATAAGTTGATACCATTTGAATTCCATAGCTTCCATTCCTTTTACAGAATCAATTACCATTTTTTTAAGGAATTCATATTCTTCAAAACTAACTTTAAGTTCCATTTGGTTTTTATCTTCACACATTTTTTTTACATAGTCAAAAAAATCACTGACACCTTGTCCTTGTGCTCCTAAAGGTGAAGAAGCAAATTGTTTTTTTACTTCATCTATAAATTTTGCTAAGAATTTTTTATTATTTTTGTCCAGCATAATAGAATATTTTCTTTTTCCCTTACCTATTTTTTGAATGCTGTTCATCATTCCCATCATAGATGACATATTATTCATCTGCATAGGATTCATTGCATTTGGATTTACTCTTTGTGTTTTCATTAATTTATTTCCTCCCCATTTAATTTTCCAATAATTTTTTCTATATCTTCAACAGATATGGCTCCTGTTCTAAGGATTTTTGGTTTATCACTCATATCTATTATAGTTGAGGCATTTCCTATTGGGCATTTTCCTCCATCAACTAATATTTCCACTCTTTCTTTAAAAGCTTCTGACAACTCCTCATAACTTTTTGGTGTAGCCTCACCAGATATGTTTGCACTTGTAGTAGGAAGTAATCCTCCTGCTGATTCTATTATTTTTAGAGCAGTATCAAGGTCAGGCATTCTTACTCCTACAGTTTTACCTCCTGATACCATTATATCAGGAACATTTTCTTTTTTATTCAGTATAATAGTAAGACCTCCAGGCCAAAATTCTTTTATCAGCTTTTCTATTTTTTCTCTATTTCTCTCTTCTATATATGCTATTTTTTCTATTTTAGATACATCACTTACCAAAACGATAAGAGGTGATTTAAAACTTCTCTCTTTAGCTTTGTATACCTTAGATATAGCTTCATCTGATTCTATTATTCCTCCCACTCCATATACAGTATCAGTAGGATAAATTATTAGATTTCCTTCTTTCAAAAGTTTTCCTATTTCTTCATAATCAACATCTAAAGCAGTATATTTCACTTTGTTCATTCTATACACCTAGCCTAACATATCATTATTAAAATATTAATAATTTTATCATATATACAAATAAAAAGCTAGTAAAACTACTAGCTTTTATTAGAAAAAATTATTTTTTTACCTTTGTGACTGGATTATTTAACATTTCTTTTTGTTTCAGCTTTTTCAAATAATTCAGAAACTGATTGATTATTTACAATTCTATTAATAGCTTCTGAGAAAATTTCATCAACTGAAAGAACAGTTATTTTGTCTAATTTCTTTCTTTCTGGTAAAGCAATAGAGTCAGTTACTATAACTTCTTTTAAAGGAGATTCTGCTAATCTTTCAATAGCAGGATCAGAGAATACCGCATGTGTACAACAAGCATATGCTTCTTTTGCTCCTCTGTCAATTATAGCAGCAGCACCATTTGTAATAGTTCCAGCTGTATCAATCATATCATCTATAAATATAGCAGTTTTTCCTTGAACTTCTCCTATAAGATTCATAACTTCTGACATATTTGGTTTTGGTCTTCTTTTATCAATGATAGCTATTTTACAATCTAGCCATTCAGCTAATTTTCTAGCTCTTTTTACTCCACCAATATCTGGCGAAACTACTACTACATCATCTCCATAAAGCCCTTTCTTCATGAAATATTTTACCATCAATGGTAAAGCTTGCATATGATCCACTGGGATATCAAAGAATCCTTGTATTTGATCAGCGTGTAGGTCCATGGCAACAATTCTGTTAGCCCCTGATTTTGTTAATAAATTTGCTACTAATTTAGAAGTAATTGGTTCTCTAGGACTAGATTTTCTATCTTGTCTTGCATATCCATAGTAAGGAATGATGACATTGATACTTTTTGCAGATGCTCTTTTTAATGCGTCAATGAAAATTAAAAGTTCCATTAAGTTTTCATTAACAGGTTCAGAAGTTGATTGTACTACAAATACATCCCTACCTCTAACAGTTTCATCAATTTTAACAAAAACCTCTCCATCTTTAAATCTAACTACTTCTGCTTCACCTAATGGCAGTCCATACCTCTCAGCGATTTTTGTAGCTAAAGCCACATTTGATGTCCCAGCAAAAATCTTAACATTTTCAGATTTAACCATTTTTTATTTCCTCCAATCATTTTTAATAATTTGTTTACTTCTTGATACAGCCAATGAGTTATCAGGAACATCCTTAGTTATTACTGAACCTGCTCCTACTAAAGCATTTTCTCCAATAATAACTGGGGCTACCAACATAGAATCACTTCCTATAAAAGAGTTCTTTCCTACAACAGTCTTAAACTTGTTCTTTCCATCATAATTACAAGTTATAGTTCCAGCACCAATATTTGTGTCCTCACCAATCTGTGCATCACCTAAATAAGTTAGATGACCAGCTTTTACTCCCTTTTCCAAAGTAGATTTTTTTATTTCTACAAAGTTTCCTATATGTACTTTTTCTTTTAAATGGCTCTTTGGTCTCAAATGTGCAAAAGGTCCTACAGTTACTCCCTCTTCCAGAATACTTTCCTCTATTACAGAACTTTCTACTTTAATATTATCTCCTAAAGTACTGTCTATTATCCTAGTAGTTCCTAAAATCTGACAATTATCTCCAATCACTGTTTTTCCCTGTAATACTACTCCAGGATAAATAACAGTATCTCTTCCTACTTTTACATCTTCTTCAGCATATACAGCTGATGGATCTATAAGAATAGCTCCCTTTTCCATAAGCTCAATATTTTTTCTATCTCTCAATACTTTTGAAGCTTGAGCAAGTTCTACTTTTGAGTTTACTCCTAATATTTCTATATTATCATTTAGCACAAAACTTTGTACTTTTTTCCCTTCTCCTACTTGTATTCCTATTACATCAGTTAGATAATATTCACCTTTTTCATTGTTATTAGTTATTTTTGAAAGAGCATCAAAAAGCTCTCTTCCTTTAAAACAGTAAACTCCAGCATTTACTTCTTTTATCTTTTTAATTTCAGCATCTGCTTCCTTCTCTTCAACTATTGCTTTAACTAATCCATTTTCTTTTACTATTCTTCCATAACCAAATGGATTATCATAAATAGAAGTAAGTATAGTTGTTACTGAATCTGTATCTCTATGGAATTTATAAAGTTCTTCCAGAGTTTCTTCTCTTAACAGAGGAGTATCTCCACATAGTACCATTACATCTCCATCATAATCTTCTAATTTATCTTTTGCCTGCAACACTGCATGTCCTGTTCCAAGCTGCTCAGTCTGTACTACATAGTCTGCATCTTCTCCTACCACTTTTAAAACTTCTTCTTTTTTATGTCCTAAAATAAGTATGTTCTCTTCAGGTTTTAAAATCTCCAGAACTTTGATTATCTTAGAAATCATTGGAATTCCATTCACTTCATGGATAACTTTAGGAAGTTCTGATTTCATTCTAGTACCTTTTCCAGCAGCAAGAATCAATGTTTTCAATTTCATTTTTTTCTCCTTTGTCTGTTAAGAATAAGTTAAATTTTTTACTAAACTTAAACCCATATAATTATAGCATAGCTTATAAATCATTTCAAGCTAAGAAAAATCTTTTGACAATTTATCATAAGCTTCATTTATCTCTTTTATTCTGTTTTCATGATATTTCTTATCTGATTCACTTGCATTACTAAACTTATCTGGATGGTGCTGTTTTACAAGATCTCTATAGGCTTTTTTTACTTCTTCTTTTGTTGCATTAGAGTTAACACCTAAAATCTTATAATATTTTGTTTTATCTTCAGCGTATCCAAATGGATTTCCATTATTTCCTCCATATGAATATCCTCCACTCTGTTGTCCTGCCTGACGAAAAAATTCATCAAAATCTTCCGTTCTCTCAAATTTATAGTAATATGTTCTTTTCTTTGTACTCTTAGGCTGGTTCTGATTTTTGATGTAATTTATTAGCATTACAAGAAGTATCAGCCAGAAAAAGTTTATTGCAAACCATCCAAGAAATGCAACAAGCAAAAAGATGATGAACAAAACTGGAATAAAAGCTACTGCTCTGTTAAATCCAAAGGTCATCCCTATAAATAAAAATATTATTAGTATAAATACTAATGAAACACTATATATCATTTCCTCTCCTTTAAAAATCAAATATTAAAAAGTAAAAATAGAAAGAAAAGAAACACTTTTCCTTCTATTAGAAATTTTTAATATTTCTTAGATCCTATATCTGCTTTTAATTCGTTTATTTTCTCAACAATACTCTTTTCTCTAGGGTCTATTTCATAAGCTATAATATATTCTTTTAAAGCTCTCTGTTTCTGCCCTATTGCTTCATATTTTTTAGCAAAATCCAAATGTGCAGTATAGATATCCAAATCCAAAAATATAGCAAAATCATAACTATTAATTGCTTCTTTTATAAGCCCAGCTCTTGAATATGTATTTCCAAGAAGAAAATGAACAAAGGAATTATCTGGTGCTATTTCCAATGACTTGTTAAAATAATCAATAGCATTCTCATAATTTTCATTTTCATAATAAAGATACCCTAAAAAAGCTGCATAATCTGCATTTTCAGGATTCGTGTTCACTATCTTTTCATATAACTTAATTGCTCCATTATAATTTCTTTTATAATATAATATTGCTGCTAAACTTTTTAAGTTTTCTATGTTTTGAGGATTTTCCAAAAGTGAAAATCTTATTTCTTCTTCCTCTTTAACCAGATCTTTATCACTATAATCCCTGAATATTTCAGTTTTTAATAACTCTGTTTTTAACAACTTGTGATCATCCTCCTATTAAAAAGATTTGCTCTTAGAATATTATAACATAAATTTTCTTCATGTAAAAACAATTTCTATTTTTAGTTAAATATTACAAAAAAAGGAAAGAGTAAAACTCTTTCCCCTTTATTTTTCCTATTAAAGAACATTGTATTTAGCTATCATAGCCTTCATTCTTTTTAATGTTCTTTCTTTTCCTATTATATAAAGAACATTGAAAAGATCAGCTCCTCTAGCCTGTCCAGTGATTACTGCTCTCAATGGCATAAATACTTTCGCTGGTCCTTCTCCTATTTCATCCATTGTATGATGTAACAGGTCTTTTGCTTCTTCCACTGTAAATTCATCTTTTTCCCACTTGTTAAGTTTTTCCATAAATAATTTTATTGATTCTTTTCCAACTGGATCTTCTATAGATGAACATAATTTTTCTACACTTTTTCTCTCTTTTTTATTCATTTCTTCAGTTACTTCTGGAAGTTCAAACTCATCTTGATAGTAAGCTGTTGCTTCTACTGCAAGTTCTTTTAAAGTTTGAGCACTTTCTCTCAATATTCCAACTATTTTAACAATAGCTTCATATTCTTTTTCTGAAACATTTTCTCCTACATGTCCTTGTTGTTGGAAGAAAGGAACTGCTAATTTAGAAAGTTCATCAATATCTTTCATTCTCATATGTTGGTTATTCACCCAACCAAGCTTTACAAGGTCAAATACAGGTCCTCCAAGAGATACTTTATTTATATTAAAGTTTTCTTTAAATTCTTCTAATGTAAATATTTCTTTATTTTCTCCAAATGAATATCCCATAAGTCCTAAGAAGTTTACTATACCTTCTTTAAGATATCCTTCATCTCTGTACCAGTTCAATGATACAGGATTTTTTCTCTTAGATATTTTAGTTCTGTCTGCATTTCTAAGTAATGGCATATGAATAAATTCTGGTGCATCCCATCCAAAAGCTTTATATAATTGGATATGTTTAGGTGTTGATGCTATCCATTCTTCCGCTCTTATTACATGAGTAACTTCCATTAAATGGTCATCTACTACATTGGCAAGGTGATAAGTTGGAAATCCATCCGCTTTTAAAAGTACTTGATCATCTATTTTATTATTTTCAAATACAATATCTCCTCTTAATCTATCTTTTATGATAGTTTCACCTTCATAAGGCATTTTTAATCTTATTACATATGGTTCTCCAGCAGCTAATTTAGCTTGAATTTCTTCAGGAGTTAACGATCTGCAATGTCCATCATACCCTGGAGCTTTTCCCATAGCTTTTTGTCTTTCTCTTAATTTTTCAAGTCTTTCTTGTGTACAGAAGCAATAGTATGCTCCACCTTTTTCTACTAATTGTTTTGCATAGTCACCATAAAGTTCAAATCTTTCTGATTGTCTGTATGGTCCATAAGGCCCTCCTACATCTGGACCTTCTGCATAAGTCAGATCAAGCCACTTTAACGCATCAAAAATCATCTGTTCTGAACCGGCAGTATATCTATTCTGATCAGTATCCTCTATTCTTAAAATAAAGTCTCCGTTATTAATATGTGCAAATGCTAAGTTGAAAAGCGCTATGTACGCAGTCCCTACATGAGGATCTCCAGTAGGTGATGGTGCTATTCTAGTTCTTACTCTCTTTTCCATTTTTTCCACCCCTCTTAGTTTTAATAATTTAATACAAATTTTACCACAATTTTAATCTTTTTTAAAGAATTATTTTGTTTTATTCCATCTTAAATATGTGTTTATGAAAATATCTATATCTCCATCCATAACAGCCTTGATATTTCCTGATTCAGCTGATGTTCTGTGGTCTTTTACTAAAGTGTAAGGCTGGAAGACGTATGATCTTATCTGATTTCCCCATCCTATTTCACTTTGCTCTCCTTGTATCCTCTTCATCTCTTCTTCTTTTTTCTTCATCTCAAGTTCAATTAATTTAGACTTCAACATTTTCATAGCTGTTTCTCTGTTATTCAGCTGAGATCTTTCTCTTTGACATGTAACTACTATCCCTGTTGGAATATGTGTAATTCTTACTGCTGAGTCTGTCATATTTACATGCTGACCTCCAGCTCCACTGGCTCTGTATGTATCTATTCTCAAATCCCCAGCATCTACATTTACCTCTACACTTTCGTCAACTTCTGGCATAACTTCCACTGAAGCAAAAGATGTATGTCTTTTTTTATTAGCATCAAAAGGAGATATTCTTACAAGTCTGTGGATTCCTTTTTCACTTTTCATATATCCATAAGCATTTCTTCCCTCTACAAGAAAAGTTATAGATTTTATTCCCACACTATCTCCAGGCATAAAATCCATTTCACTTATTTTATATTTTTTTTCATTGCACCATCTTGAGTACATTCTGTAAAGCATATCTGCCCAGTCGCAAGCTTCTGTTCCTCCAGCTCCCGAATGAATAGTAACAATAGCATTGTTTGAATCGAATTCTCCATCTAAAAGAAGTCTTGTATCAAAGTGATCAATGTCTTTTCCAAGTATCATATGTTTTTCTTCAAGCTCACTTTGAAAATCTGTTTCTCCCATCTCAACAAAATCTATTAGAACTTCCTCTTCTCCTAGTTCTGATTCCAATTTCTTAAACTCAGCTACAATTTCTTTTTCTCCATTCATTTCCTTTATGACTGCAGAACTGCTTCTCTTATCATTCCAGAAATTTTCTTCCATAGTCATTTTTTCAAGCTCAGATATTTTTTTCTCTCTCTTTTCTAAGTCAAAGAGACCCCCTTATATCAACTATTTTTTGCTTATATTCAGAGAATTCTCTTTTTATGTCTAATATATCCAAATTTTTCCTCCTTGATTATATTATTTTAATCCCAATCTATTTTTTAATTCAGGCATAGACATCATACTATATATCTCACCATCAATTGAAACATTTGGTCCTTTATTGCATCTTCCAAAACATCTTTTTGCTGTTAAAAGTATCTTTCCATCCTTTGATACTCCATTTTCATCTATTTCTAATATTTCAGCCAGTTCGTCATAGAATCCTTTTCCATGTACACCACAAGTCATTCCTACACATATAGAAACTTCTTTAACTTTTTTTCCACTGACTTTATTTCTAAATTTAGGATAAAAATTTATTGTGTTTTCTATTGATATTTCAAGCAAGCCTGTTTTATCTGCTATAAATTTCTGTACTTCTTCTGGAATAGCATCCAGTTTTTCCAATACAAAGTTAAGAATTTTTACTACCGTAGAATTGTCTTTCAATCCATTTATAAATTCTTCAAGTTCAGCATAAAACTCTTTATTTACTTCCATCTTCAGCACTCCTTTTTAAACATAACTGCTACTGCTGTTGCATACTCTTTAGAATGAGAAATAGATATTTCCATTCTCACATCTGCCATTCTGTCTTTTAATATATTTTTAAATACAACATATGGCTTTCCCAGTTTATCATTTAATATTTCTATATCAGTCAGATTAAAATCTCTTACCCCTGTTCCCAATGCTTTAGATATTGCCTCTTTTGCTGAAAATCTTCCAGCATAGCTGGCTGCTTTGTTACCTTTTTTTTCTGTAATTTCTATCTCTTTTTCTGTATATACTCTCTTTTTGAATTTTTCATTAGATATAGCTTTTTCTATTCTTGCTATCTCTATAATATCATTTCCTATCCCTAGAATCATAGTTTTTTCTCCTTGAGGATTATTCTTTCTCAAAAATATCTATATTCACATCAATAGTTATTTCCAACTCATTCAATGCAAAGAGTTTATCCACACCTTCTTTTGGACTTCTCCATTTATACGGAGTCATATCAAAAAGATTTCTTATACTTTCATTTTCTTTTATGAAAGATTTTCCTGTACAGTTTACTGTATTTATATGCTTAAAAATTTTTAGATCCTCTATTGGAGAATAAAATTCTGTTCTTACATTATCATACACAACTTTTTTTAATTCCAGCAGATGATTTTCTCCAGTAGAAACTATTATCAGCTTTCCACCCTTTTTCAATGTTCTCATTTTCTCTTCTGGAATTATTTTAGCAAACATACAAATTATATAGTCAAGAGATCCAGCTTCAAGAGGAATATTAGTGGCACTGGCTACTATCCAGTCAATATTTTTATATGTTCTTGCAGCACATATCACTGCTTCTTTAGAAATATCTATCCCAGTTATATTGGATTTTATTCCATTCTCATCAAGAGATTTTTTCAATCTTCCAGTATAATATCCCTCTCCACATCCTATGTCCAATATTTCTATATCATTAGATGCTCTATTATCCAAAACTAGCGTATTTACCGCTTCCGATATTATCTTATAGTAATCTTTTTCCAGAAATCCTTTTCTGCTAAGCACCATTTCCTTATCATCACCTGGAGTTTTGCTATGCTTCTGATTTGCAAGAAGAAGATTCAGATATCCTTGCTTTCCTTCATCAAAACAGTGGTTATTTTCACATCTATATGTTTTTCCATCTTTATCTAATATTTTTTTACAAACAGGACAAATTATCATTTTTTCCCCTCATTCCTATATCATGTTATAGGCTTTTCTTGTATTAAGATTTGTAGCTTCTGCTACTTCCTCATATGTTATTCCTTTTATCTCAGCTATTTTTTTAGCTACATATTCCACATATATGGGTTCGTTTCTCTGTCCTCTAAAAGGAGTAGGTGCCATATATGGACAATCAGTCTCAAGAATTAATTTTTCTAAAGGTATATTCTTCACTACCTCAATCAGTTTTTTTGCATTTTTAAAAGTAAGTACCCCACCTATACCAAAATAGTAATTGTCCATTACCTGAAGAGCTGTTTCCACTGAACCTGGATAACAATGAAATATTCCTTTTACTGAAGGAAACTCTTTCAATATTTTTACAGTATCCTCTATAGCATCTCTTGAATGTATTACCACTGGTTTTCCAACTCTTTCTGCTACTTTCATCTGTCTTCTGAATATTTTCTGCTGCTCTTCCTTTGGACGAGTCATCCAGTGATAGTCCAGTCCTATCTCTCCAATAGCCAGTACTTTTTCATCTTTAGCCAGCTCTTCAAGTTCTTGTTCAAGCTTATCATCATATCCCTCTATATCGTCAGGATGTACTCCCACAACAGCATATATAAAATCATATTCTCTACTGTATTCAACACCTTGTTTGCTGCTCTCTATATCATACCCTATATTGACTATGAAATCCATATTATCTTTTATTCTTTGAAATACCTCTGCTCTATCTGAATCAAATTGCTTTGAATCCATATGAGCATGAGAATCTATAAGTTTCATTCATTTCACCTCTAAAATATCTTTAAAATCTTCTTTAGTAAATTTATATTTTTTTCCACAGAAATGACATTCAGTTTCTAAAAATTCTTCTGTTTCAAATATCTCAATCAGTTCTTTTTTCCCAAGAGTGATAAGTCCTCTATAAAATTTATCCTTATCACAATTACATTTATAGCTTACTTCTTTTTCTTCAAGTATCTCATATTCTTCAATCATTTTTTCATTATCTTCACTGTTCATATCTTCATACAGAAGTTTCAATATTCTTTTAAGATCCATTCCACCCATCATAAGTTCAGTCATAGGTCTGATTGCATTTATTTTTTCTTCCAAAGCTCCTATAAAACTCTCCTCTGCTCCTGGAAGAAGCTGTATCATATATCCTCCTGCACAAGCTACAGTTTTTTCATCTTTTAAATTCACTCCCAATGCTATTACAGTTGGTGTTTGATCTGAATTAAAGAAATAGTAAGCCAAGTCTTGAGCTATCTCTCCTGAATCTATTGGCGACATTCCAATATATGGTTCTTTCAATCCCATATCCTTTATTATTCTAAGCATTCCTTTTCCAATTAAAGCACCTACATTTGATTTTCCATTATCTTTTAGTGCTGCATCAGCTGAAGGATTAGAAACATATCCTTTTACTCCTCCATCAGAATCTGCTGTAACTACCATATTATTCAGCAGTCCATCAGTATCTGTTCTCAAAGTCAGTAAATCTTTTCCTTTTAAAGTGCTTCCCATCATTACTCCTGCTGTAAGAAGTCTTCCAAAAGCATCTATTGCTGTGGGGCTGCACTTATGTATATCCAATGCTTCTAAAATAAAATCTGTTGAATCCACCAGAAAAAATCTGGCATTTTTACTTATTCCTCTTATTATTTTACCCATTTATATCACCTCTAAAATTTATCATATTTAATTATTCTTTTATATTCTTCATATCTTTTCTTTGAAAGTATCTCCATTAATTGAAGATTATTACCTATTCTTTTATTTCTATTAATATATTCTCTAATTTTCTTGATCTCTTTTTTCTCAAAACCAAAATATTTTAAAAGTTCATCATTAGCCTCATTTATATAAAGAGGATTTTTTTCAATTTCACTTTCTATTTTAAATTTTTTAGAGAGCTTTTCATAAGTTGCATCTCCTATTCCTTTTATTCTTTTCATTTCTTCCAGCTTTTCAAAACCACCTGTTTTTTCTCTGTAGCTTAAAATCTTGCCAGCATATCCTATTCCAATTCCCTGTGATACCATTTCCTCTTTAGAAGCAGCATTTATATCAATGAGATTATCTTTTTTTTCAAGCATATTTTCACTCATTATTAATTTAAAGGGGGCTGATATTGTTTCTTCTTCTCCAAAAGCAAAACTACTGATGATTGCAAGCATAACTGCAATGAGTATCCCTTTACAAATTTTCATCTATTTTTCTCCTTTTTTAAATAATTTATATTTACTTTCCATCCTCTCTTTCATCTCTTTTATATACAGTGCTGGATCTTTAGGATTAATTATTCTTTCTATATAATCTCTAAATTCAGTTTCTTCTACTACTATCTTAGTAATAGCTCCTCCACCTAATCCCATAGTTGACTGGTTTTCTTCTATCATTTCTATATTGAAAACAGATTCTTTTCCCTCTTTTGCATAACCTACATTTTCTCCCCATTCCATAATATTTTTCTGTCTGTACATATAGTATGGTTTCATCTGCTTTTTCTCTGTAAGTTTTTTTATTCTTTTCTCTATTATTTCTCTATCTAGTTCTTTTCTACTTTTATCCTCTTTAAAAAGTTTAGAGGCTCTTTTAAATGCTAGAGAGTGTATAGTAAGATTTTCTATATCATATTTTTCTACTTCGTTTAATGTGTGAAGTACATCCTCTGTTGTTTCATCTGGAAGTCCTATTATCAAATCCATATTTATTATAAAACCCATATCTTTAGCTATTTTAAAATATTTATCAAAATTTTCTCTGTTAAAGTTTCTGTTTACTTTTCTTAAAGTTTCCTCATTAAATGTTTGTGGATTTAAACTTATCCTATCAGCACCATATTGTTTTATGAGTTCCAATTTTTTTTCAGTGAGTGAATCTTCTCTCCCTGCTTCAAAAGTGAATTCTTTCAGATAAGTCATATCAATATTCTCATTTACTTTTCGTAATACTTGTTCTAAATCCTCTTCTGTAAGAGTACTTGGAGTTCCTCCCCCTATATAGATAGATTCTATCTTGTAACCTTCATCTTTCAAAAACTTTCCTGTCATTTCTATTTCTTCCAGCAAAGTTTCAACAAATCCCTTATAATATCTTCCTACCCCTCCATTTATTTCATAAGAAGCAAATGAGCAGTACTTACATTTAGTTGGACAGAAAGGAACTCCTATGTATAGATTAATATATTCTCTATTCAAAAATTCCAGTTCTTTTTTTACAGTATTTATAAGGAGTTCTATTTTCTCATCACTTACAATATAGAAATCTCTCAGCATATCCTCTGCCTGTTCATATGAATATCCTAAAGACAGCAACCTTCTCAATACTTTAGTAGGTCTTACTCCCATAAGTCCTCCCCAAGAATACTGTTTTTCATATACTTTCAGCAAAAGTATTTTCACCATAGTCTGTTTCTGTTCATCTATTTTATCCTCTTGGTTTGCATAAAGAAAATTTCCTTTTTTCCCGTCTATCTCCATATCTATTTCTATCACATCAGAAGTTTCTCTTATAGAAAGATTCATAGTTTTATCCAGTGCTTCTGGTACCATTACTCTTGCAAACTCTTCTATACTTCTAATATTTATTTCAAATTCTGAATTAATTAACACTTTTCCTCCAAATAAAATTCTTCCATCATCTTATCTTTTTCATCAATTTCTCTTAGTACTCTGCATGGATTTCCAACTGCTATGACATTTTCAGGAATATCTTTTACAACTACACTTCCAGAACCTATTACACTGTTTTTTCCAATAGTTACTCCATCATTTATTGTAACTGCTCCTCCTATCCACACACCATCTTCCACTATGATATGAGTTCCATACTCATATCCTGTTTCTCTTTCACTTGGAAACAAAGGATGACTTACAGCTAAAAAAGATACTCTAGGGCCTATCAAGACATTTTTTCCTATTTTTATCTTTCCAATGTCAAGAAATATGCAGTCATGATTTATAAAACTATTTTCTCCCAATGAAATATTATATCCATAGTCACACATAATTGGAGTTTTAACAGAGGCATTTTCTCCCATTTCTCCAAAAAGTTCCTTTATATTTTTCATTATTTCATGAGATTTCTCAGGAGAAATATTATTTATTTTAAAACATTTTTTCTTTGCTTCAGCTCTTTCAGCAACTAACTCTTCATCATTTCCTTGGTAGAGTTTTCCTGAGAGCATTCTTTCTTTTTCTTTATTCATCAATATCCTCTTTTTCTGTCATATTCTTTTTTATCTATAACTCTATTTTTATACATATTAGAAATATATTCTTTCATAGATATCATTCCATACTTTTGTCCTGTTTCAATAGCTATAGATATTTGATTTGTTATTCCAGATGCTATATGATTAGACACAGCAGTATTTACAAAGAGTATTTCAAAAGCTGGAACTACTTTATTTTCTTTATCCAATAATAACTGCTGACTTACAACACCTCTCAATGTTGAGCTGAGCTGTGTCTTTATCTGTTCCTGCTTTTCTTTTGAAAAAACATCTATAAGACGATTGATTGTTTCCACTGCTCCATTGGTATGAAGAGTTCCAAATACAAGATGTCCTGTTTCTGCAGCTGTAAGAGCAGCTTCTATACTCTCTATATCTCTCAATTCTCCTACCATGATTATATCTGGATCTTGCCTTAGAACACTTTTTAACGCATTTGCAAAAGACAGGGTATCTCTCCCTATCTCCCGTTGTCTTATCAAGCTTTTTTTATTTTCAAAAATATATTCAACAGGATCTTCAATAGTGACTATACTTAAAGCTTCCCTCTGGTTTATCTCTTCTATCATAGCTGCCAATGTTGTACTTTTTCCACTTCCTGTTGGTCCAGTTACAAGTACCAATCCATTTTCATATTCTATCATGTTTTTCAATATTTCTGGAAGTTTCAGCTCTTCAAAATTTTGTATCTTTTTTGTTAAAATTCTTATAGAAAATGCAGGAAAACTCTTTTCATTATACAAGTTTATTCTGTATCTTCTTTTTTTTATATCTTCAAAAGATATATCTATCTCCTTATTCTTTTCAAAGATTTCTTTCTGCTTCTCTGTGAATAGTTCTCTTATAAAGTTTATTAAAGATTCTTCTGAAACCTTACCATTTTCTTCATCTCTTATCAGTTCTCCATTTACTCTATAGATTACTTTTTCATTATTCACAAGATGAATGTCTGATGCATTTTTTTTCTGACCTTTTTCTAAGATATCTAATAAAATCATCATACCTTCCCTTAGATAAATTTTTACTTTATATTATAGCACATTTTATATCATTTGTCTTCTGCTGCCTCTTTTTAAAACTACTTTTTCTAGGTAATTATATCATGATTTTTCATTTGGGTCTAACTATTGAGAATAATACAGTATAGTTTTTATTTTTATTTATATACATATATGTTTTTCTTGATAATTGACCTAAAATATTGTATACTTAGTTAGTTCATCGGAGGGTATATAAAAAATTTATATGCTGGATAAGATGGTTGGATAAAGCCCAACTGTTTTATCCAGCATTTTTTAATTACAGGAGGATTTTTTATTTATGGAACAAAAAAATTTATTAACTGAGGGAAGTATTTTCAAAAGTCTTATGAAATTTTCGTTTCCCTTTCTTCTGGCGAGCCTTCTCCAAGCACTTTATGGAGCTGCTGACCTTTTTGTAGTTGGACAGTATGCAGATTCTGCTGCTGTATCTGCTGTAGCTATTGGAAGTCAGGTAATGCAGACAATTACAGGAGTTATCTTAGGAATAACCACTGGAGGTACTATTCTTATTGGACAATATTTAGGAGCAAAACGAGAAAAAGATATGGCGAAAACTATAGGAACTATTATCTGTGTATTTGGTTTCCTTTCTGTAGTTCTTACCATTCTTATGGTATTATTTACCAATCCTATTGCCAGAATAATGCACACTCCAGATGAAGCAATGAAATATACTCAACAGTATATTTTTATATGTTCATGTGGTATTCCATTTATTATAGGTTATAATGCTGTGAGCGGTATCCTGAGAGGAATGGGAGATTCTAAAACGCCTCTTTACTTCATAGCTATTGCTTGTGTGATAAATATAACTGTTGATATAATTCTGGTGGATTTCTTCAAAATGGGAGCTGTGGGAGCTGCTGCTGCCACTGTAGGAGCACAAGGAATAAGTTTTCTTCTTGCAGTTTTATTTCTGTGGAAAAAAGGATTCCCTTTTGAATTTGGAAAAAAATATATCTTGTTATTTCCAAAAAAAGCTAAAATAATATTCCATCTCGGACTTCCTATTGCATTGCAGGATGGACTTATAAATATATCGTTTTTACTTATTACGACTATTATCAACACTATGGGACTTACAGCTTCTGCTGCTGTTGGAGTGGTTGAAAAAATTATTGTATTCGCTATGCTTCCACCAACAGCTTTTGCTTCTGCTATTGCTGTAATGACTGCTCAAAATATAGGAGCTGGAAAAGTAGAAAGAGCTCAAAAATCACTTTATGCTGGAATTGCCTGCTCTTTAGTTATGGGAATTGCTTTCTGGATATATTCACAAATTTCCCCAGAAAGTATTACATCTCTGTTTTCCAATGACAAGGAAGTTATATATACAGCTGCAGCATATTTGAAATCATACAGTTTGGATTGTATTCTTGTTTGCTTTATTTTCTGTATGAACTCTTTTTTCAGTGGATGCGGACATCCTATCTTTCCCATGGTGCATAGCCTTATAGCTACATTTTTAATAAGAATTCCTGTTTCATTTTTTCTGAGCAGAATAGAGGGAATAACACTTTACAAGATAGGATTTGGAGCTCCACTGGCTACCTTCATATCTTTAATAATGTGCATAATTTATATGAAATATGGAAGCTGGAAAAATAATGCCATGTTGAAAAATAGGTAGCCTCAGCTAAAAATTATAGAAAAGAAACTATAGAAAATATATATTAAAGAAAAAAGCGGCTTTCACCGCTTTTTTTAATCTCCCATTTTTCAATTCATTTCTTGACTATAGACCTTAAATAATTCCATCAAAACTTTACTGTTCGTTTGATATTTTCTTCTTAATTTATTTAAACTTTTGTTAATAAATGTATACTCTTCTCTAGTAAATCTGCAACCTAAAATTCTATATTTTTTTATACCGCTTCCTAATGGTCTTCCTCTTGTTGGTTTAGCTATTTCTTTTTCTCCCTTCATAAATCTTTCCCCTTTCCCCTATTTAATCATTTCAAATAAATTAATTATTTCTTCTTGTTTTTTCATATCTTCTTCCAATACTTTCTTAGCATCAGAATATTTTTTAGCAAGCTGATTATATTGATCTTTATAGTATCTATTCCCTTTCACATCAGCTATACGCTTTTCTTGTGTAATTATTTGTTGATACATCTCTCTTTGCTGAGCAAGAGTTCTTTGTGCCTCTTCTGCTTCTGATTTTCTTTTCTCATACATAGCTTTTTCTTCAGCCTCAAGCTGTTGAAAATTAAGTTCTAGTTGTTCTAATGTAGATAAAACATTAGTTTCTGCAAAAATTGTTATTGACGCTGTAAATAAAAAACATCCTAGTAGTACCTTTCTCATTTTTCCCCCTTATGTCTTTTTATAAAAATTATAAAACTTTTGATTATTAAATGCTTTTTTCTGTTAAAAATATAAATTTTCTTAACCACTTTAATTCTATATTATTTTAACATTTTTTTATAAATGTATGTCCTATTTTTTAATCAAAAAGTTTCATTTCAATTATATTATATCATATTTTTCTTTTTTAAAAACATAAAGTTCTTTTATTGAACTCTATCTTTTCTTAAAACCAAACTTTTAAATGTCAAAAAAATTTATACTTTTTATTTTTGTAAGTTACTCCATTAATTTCTCAACTTCATCAGTTTCATATCAATTTTCCATTTTATATTTTAAAATGGTTTTAGAATATAATATTTTAGGACTTGTATTATTAACCTTTATTTATCCTTTTTCGTTATTAGATATAAAATTATAATATTAAAAAGGATTTTAGGATTATTTTAGAAGAGTATAGTATCTTAGACTTTATACAAATAGGAGGAGAGATGAACAAAAAAATTATTTTAGCCCTTATATTATCTACCTTTTTAGGATGTTCACCAATACCTAAAATCGCTAAGAATGAAATCATTACTCCAGGAAATATATCTACAGATACACTTGGAAATCAAAAACTTACATTCTCAAATATAAACTGGTGGAAAATGTATAACGATCCTGTTCTTGATCAATTAATTGATTTTGCATTGAAGGAAAATGAAGATTTAAAAATAGCAAAGCTTAATATTTTAAAAGCTGATGAAGCTGTAAATCTTGCAAAATCTGGATCAGGAATAACCATAAATCTAGCTGGAGATTTAAAAAGAGAAAAACTTGGAAAAAATGGAACTACTCCTCCACCATTTGGAGGAAAAATAATTAATATTGGAAGTATTGGACTTCAAGCTGACTACAATATTGATCTGTTCAATAAAGTTAATTCATTGGCAACAGAGCAAAAATATAAAGCTGAAGCTTTAAAATTAAATTCTAAATGGATAGAACTTGATATATCCAATAAAGTAACCAGACTGTATCTATACTGGAAATATTTATATCAGGAAAATACTATTCTCAATGAACAGAAAAAAATTCTTACTGAAATAGAAAAATTACAGGAAACAAATTTAAAAATAGGAAATGGTATAGAGGATAATATACTGACTGTTCAAGATGAAATAAGAGCAACTGATATGCTTATTAAAGAAAATGAACTTAATAAACAGCTTACAATAAACAACCTGAATATATTATCTAGCAATAAAAATAGTAATGATATATCTTCTCTTCTACAAAAAAATTCTCAAGATTTGAATATAGAATTTAAAGAAAAAATCAATATTCCTTCTTCAATATCTTCTGATGTCATTATAAACAGACCAGATGTAGAATATTATCTCATGCTGATAAAGGGACAGGAAAAACATCTGGATGCTGCTAAAGCAGATTTTTATCCACAATTTTCCATCACAGGTCAATATGGATTTGAAGGAATAAACTTCAATAAAATACTGAGAAAAGATTCTCTTCTAGGCTTTATAGGCCCTAGTATCTATCTCCCTATTTTTCATTCAGGAGCTATCAAAAGTACATATAAAATAGCTGGTACTGATATGAATATTTTTATAGAAGAATACAATAAAGCTATTATCAACGCATACAATGATGTAGATAATGAACTTTACAAAACTAAAACTTTATGGAGTACTTCAAATGACTCTGATGAAAATCATAAAACACAAACTAATTTACTTTCAAGAGATGAAAAAAGGCTGGAGATTGGAACTATTTCAAAATATGATTATTTATCTAAAAAATACAGCTGGTATAACAACAAATTAGATAACGAACAGCAGCATTTTAATTTATACACACAACAATTACAGCTTATAAACTCTCTTGGAGGAGTATATAAACTAGATAAATAAGTATGGAGGACAATATGGAAAATAATACACAAACTAATAGTAATGAAGAAGCAGAAAAAAGTAACTCTTCTGACTCTTCCAAAGTCGTAGAAAATCAAAATGAAGATCAAAAAATAAAAAGAAAAAAAGCGATTAAAAAAATCTCAATTTTCCTGATTATTCTTGCAGTATTAGGAATAATCTATGGAGCTTATTGGCTGCTATATGGCAGAAATTATGTAAAAACTGATGATGCCTATGTAAATGGAAATCAGAATATAATCACTTCCCAAGTTGGAGGAACTGTTACACAAATTTATATTGAAGATACTCAATTTGTTGAAAAAGGTCAACTCCTTGCTGTTTTAGATGATATAGATTATAAAATAGCATTAGAAAATGCTGCTGCAAGTTTGGGAAAAGCTGTACGTGCTTATTCAAATCTTTCTTCTGATGTAGCTCAAAGTGAAGATAATGTAAAAGTAAAGAAAAGTCAGTTAAAGAAAGCTGAAACTGATTTTGCTATGGACAGAGCTTCATATAATGCTGGTCTGATAAGCAAACATCAATATGAAACAAGTAAAAATAATCTTAATATAGCTATTTCATCTTTGAATCAAAGTGAAAAAGCTTTAGAAAATGCAAAAGTACAGGCTGATAGCAGTTCTATATATAATCATCCAGATGTACAGCAGGCAATAGCTGCATATAAAAATGCCTATGTTAATCTTATGAGGACAAAAATATATGCTCCTGAGTCTGGAAATATAGCAAAAAAATCTGTATTTCTAGGGCAAAAAATTTCTCCTTCACAGGAACTCATGACAATTATAGATTTGGACAATGTATGGGTAGATGCCAACCTAAAGGAAACTCAAATGAAAGATGTAAAACCTGGTGATGAAGCTGAACTTGTCAGTGATATCAATGGTAAAAAATATATTGGTTATGTACAGGGATTATCTGCTGGTACAGGAAGTTCTCTTTCTCTCCTTCCAGCACAAAATGCAACTGGTAACTGGATAAAAATCGTTCAAAGAGTTCCAGTACGTATAATCATAGATAAAGACAGTCTGAAAAAAAATGGAATGATTCCTATAGGGAGCTCAATGGAAGCTATTGTTGATATAAGAAAAGAAACTAAAAATATACTTCCTTATACTGAAAAATCTTCAAACCTTTATTCAATTGATGAAAATGTAATGAATAAGGAAATTGATAATATTATAAAGGCTAATATTGGCAAAAATTAAGGAGGCACATCATGGGAATATCTTTTGAACTCATACTAGCCACCTTAGCTCTGGCAATAGGTTCATTTATGAATGTACTGGACAGTACAATTGTAAATGTATCTCTTACACATATAGCAGGAGATTTTGGAGTAGCTCCAACACAGGGAACATGGGTAATTACATCTTATGCTGTTTCAGAAGCAATCTTTCTTCCTTTGATAGGATGGCTGACTAAAAGATTTGGAATAGTAAGACAATATATTGCTGCTACTCTTCTATTTACCCTTGCAAGTATGCTCTGTGGTATAAGTTTTTCTTTTGGATTTCTGCTTTTTGCAAGAGTCCTTCAAGGAGTAGTTGGTGCCAGCATGATTCCTCTTTCTCAGACTTTGATGCTGAGCTTTTATCCAAAGGAGAAAAAATCTATGGCTCTGGGAATATGGTCTATGACTGTTGTTCTTGCTCCTGTACTTGGTCCTGTTATAGGAGGATGGATAACTGACTCTTTCTCTTGGAGATGGTGCTTTTATATCAATCTTCCTTTTGGAGTAATATCTACATACATAGTTTATTCTATTTTTAAGAAAAAGGGATATAAAGACAAAACTGAAAAAGTTCCTATTGATAAATGGGGCCTTATATTTCTCGCTCTTGGAATATCTTCTCTGCAGATAATGCTGGACAAAGGAAATGATCTGGATTGGTTTTCAAGTCCTTTTATCATAGTTCTTTCTCTTATGGCATTTATTTTTCTTACCATACTTATTATCTGGGAATGGCATCAGGACACCCCAGTAGTCAATGTAAGGCTGTTTCTCAATAGAAACTTTGCCATTGGAGCAATCAGTCTTACAATATCATCAGTTGCATTTTTTTCTTCTGTAGTAGTAATACCTCTCTGGTTACAGAATTATATGGGGTATACTGCTCTCCAAAGTGGTATGACCACCTCCACCCTTGGACTTTCCATACTGTTTATTGCACCAGTACTAGGAAGTGTATTAAATAAACTTGATGCAAGAAAAGTTGTTGTTACTGGATTCATTCTCTTTTCAATAACTGCTGTACTTACAGGAAACTATACTCCTGATGTCACCCCAACTTATATATCTGTCTCCAGATTTTTAACAGGTATTGGGCTTGGAATGTTCTTCATTCCATTAAACACTATTACTTTGTCAAATATCCAGCCTGAAGATATGGCTGGAGCTTCTGGATTATATAACTTCACAAGAAATATAGGGAACAGTTTTGGAACTTCTCTTGCTATAAACTTTTGGGATCATAGAATGTCTATGCACCATCAAGACTTAGTTTCTGCAATTAATAATGGAAATCCAAATTACTTAAGCTATATTCACCAAGTACAAGGCCCTATTCAGACGAAACTTGCTCTTATCAATCAAATGATAACAGAACAATCTGCCCTTATGGGAGTAAATGATATAATCATAGGAAGTGGTTTAATGATACTTTTCCTTATTCCGCTGGTATTTATGGCTAGAAAATCTGTTGTAAAATAATCTTCCTATTGCTATAATTATAAGAAAACTTTTTGTGGAGGATTATTGTGAAATATAAAATGATAGTTACAGATTTAGATGATACTCTTTTAAATTCTAAAAAAGAAGTATCTCCTATAGATAAAGAAGCTATAATGAAAGCTCAGGAAGCTGGCGTTAAATTTATTCTTGCTTCTGGAAGACCAACTTTTGCTATGAAAGAACTTGCTCAGGAATTAAAGCTTGCTGACTATGGAAGTTATATACTTTCTTTTAATGGTTCTATTATTACAGATTGCAGTACAGGAAAAAATATCTCAGAAGAATCATTGACTAAAGAGGATATTCATCTGATGTATGACTTCAGTAAAAAACATAAAACTCATATTCTTACATATATAAATGATGAAATAGTTTCTGAAACTGACAGTGAATATATAGATGTAGAGGTAAATCTTACTAAAATGAACCACAGAAAAGTTGAAGACTTTAAAAAAGCTGTAAATAGAGATGCTGTAAAATGTATGCTTCTGGAAGAGCCTTCATATCTTAAAAAAGTGGAAGAGGAATTAAAAAAAGAGTATGGAGATAAATACAGTATAGCCATATCAAAACCTTTTTTTCTTGAGGTAACAAAGTTAGGTATAGATAAGGGAACTGCTGTAAAAAAACTGGCTGATATTCTGGGAATAAAAATAGAAGAAGTCATTGCTGCAGGAGATTCATTTAATGACCTTCCAATGCTGAAAGTTGCTGGAACTTCTGTTGCTGTTGTAAATGCCCAGCCTGAAATAAAAGAAACTGTAGATTTCATTGTTTCATCTAATGATGAAGGTGGAATGGCTGAACTTATAAATAAATTTATTTTTACTAAAAATTAACCTTGATATGAGATACTTTTCCATATAAATCTTTTATTTTGGAGGAAATATGGAAAAGAAATCTCATAAAAAACAATATATTTTCATCACCCTTATCTACCTTATTATTTTCGTTCCTTTAGCATTTTTTAGATATCCAGATGTCAGAAATGAATTTAAATATTTTGTGATAACTGAAGATATGATAAATGCAAAAAATTATCTCATCTTAAAATATTTTTCAGAGCTTTATCCTGATAAGCCGCCATTATACTTTTTTATATTAATATTTTTTAAGACATACTTTAAAACTTTATTTTTTCCTTTATCTCTTTTGTTTGGAAGCTTACTTCCATCTTTTGGAATATCAATTTTATCTTTTAAACTTTTTACAAAACTAAAAGATGAAAAAACAGGATTTTTTATTACTATGATCTTAATTTCCATCCCATATTTTTTGGGTGTATCTCTATTTTTAAGAATGGATATACTTATGAGCTTTTTTATACTGCTGTCTATGTATCTATTTTTTACAATGTACCAGAAAAAAAATGAGATAACTATTACAAAACTTATACTTCTTTATTTAAGTATTAGCATTGCAGTTCTTATAAAAGGTGGAGCAGGATTTGCTGTTCCTATTTTGATTATACTAACATTTCTTATTCTTGAAAAAAAATTATCTTTTCTTAAAGAGATACATTTTTTTAAAGGAATATTGTTAATTATAATGATAATTGGAATATGGTTTTATGGAATATATCTCCAACCTCAAGGTAAAGAGTATATCTCTCTCCTTTTAGGACAGGAAACATTTGAGAGAATGACAAAAGCCAAGACACATTCAAGACCGTTTTACTTTTATCTTACTAAGCTTCCACTTATACTTTATCCATATGGAATCATCTATTTAGGAGCTTTAGTATATTATATAAAAAATATAAAAAAATATTTTTCTTGGACGTTATTAGAAAAAATAGGATTTTCATGGAGTGTTGTACCATTAATATTCTTCTCTTTTATGAGTGGAAAATTAGAAATATATCTTCTTCCATTATATACAGGTTTTATAATTTTAAGCTTATCTTTTATTGAAAGAATAAAATTTAAAAATTCTGGAAATATTTTTATAAAAATCACAGAAGGACTTTTGATAGTTCCTTTGTTCATTGATATTTTTTTCAACAAAGAAAAAAGTATAGAAAAAAGCATAAAATTTATTTTTAGCAGTACCATTATTCTATATCTTATTTTTCCATTTTTACTTGTAAAATATAATGAAGAGTTTA
>ERZ791682.449-NODE-449-length-23749-cov-3.07825_pt1 | contig 23749 bp, 25 predicted proteins | sample MGYA00509958_ERZ791682 | MGnify/ENA primary metagenome ERZ791682 (study PRJEB30046, sample SAMN00715194) | human gut metagenome | study: EMG produced TPA metagenomics assembly of the A metagenome-wide association study of gut microbiota in type 2...
TTTGACAATCATAATCCAACTGATATCATTCTGGATAGAGCACATATTTCATCTATAAAAGATGTGGTTCAACTTCATAAAAAATTTGATAAAGAAGAGAGAGTTGCTGAGCTTGTAATTGATCTTAATACTAAATTCCGCAGTTCACTTGCAGCTTATGCAAATGTTCTCAATGTAGATATTGTTGCCAACGGTATGAATAAATCTACTGGAATAGACTTTATATGTAGGGAAATAAGCAATGTAGATGATATTCTTGTCATTGGAGATTCATACAATGATATAGAAATGGTTCAGAAATACAACGGATTTACTGTGGAACATGGAAATGAAGATATAAAGAAAATAGCTAGAGAGATATTTTTTGATGTTGCTTCTCTTTTAAAAAAATATAGCTGATTTAACAGTAGTTAGAATGTACTCTCAACACATTTTTTATAATTTTACCTTTAAAAAGGAGCGGGGTGGTCTTAGACCACCCCCCTCTATTATTTTTTTGATATTTAATTAAAGCTCTTCTCCACATCTTTTAAGAAGTCTTTCCCATTTCAAATCCACATCTTTTTGAATTCTATCTATGATATGTCTGTTTTGCGGTTTAAATAGATGTTTGAATCTTCCTTGTTTTTTCAAGAATTCTTCTACAGGCAGTTTTACTTTTGGTCTGTAGCTTAATTTCCATTCTCCATCTATTACTTCAAATAGTGGCCAGTAGCAAGTTTCTACTGCCAGTTTACACATTTCCATCAGGTCTTCACCTTCATATCTCCATCCTCTTGGGCATGGTGCTAATATGTTTAGGAATGCTGCTCCCTCTGTATAGATTGCTTTTTCTGCTTTCTCATGAAGGTCTTTGAAGTTTCCTATAAATGTTGTTTGAGCAACATATGCCACATTGTGGGCTGATATTACATCTGTAAGATCTTTTCTTCCCTGTGGTTTTCCTGCGCTTTCTTTTCCTATTGGAGTTGTAGTTGTATCTGCTCCTATAGGTGTTGCTGATGATCTTTGGATACCTGTATTCATATATGCTTCATTGTCGTAACATACATAAACCATATCATGTCCTCTTTCCATTGCTCCTGAAAGTGATTGGAATCCTATATCATAAGTTCCTCCATCTCCTCCAAAAGCTATGAATTTATATGATTCATCTATTTTACCTTTTTTCTTTAATACTTTGTATGCTGTCTGGGCTCCACTTATTGTTGCTGCTGCATTCTCAAATGCTGAGTGAATAAATGAATCTTTCCATGCTGTATATGGATAAAGGAAAGTTGATACTTCAAGACAGCTTGTTGCACTGCATATTACTGCCTCATCTTCCTCTTTTAATGCTCTTAATACTCCTCTTACTGCTACTGGTGCTCCACACCCTGCACACATTCTGTGTCCTCCAGTAAGTCTTTCAGGTTTTTCCATTTCTTTTTTGAAATTATATGCCATATTCCTTTCCTCCTACCCTCTTACACCAAAATGTCTATATGTATCTTTTACTTCTTGATCTTTCTCTGCCAATAGAGTATTAAAGATCTCTTTTATATGATTTACAGTTATATCTCTTCCTCCAAGTCCATATACATAGTTGATCATTTTTGGTCTTGGGCTGCAGTCATAAAGAGCTGATCTTACCTCTGCAAATACTGGTCCTCCAGCTGCTGAGAATCCTTCGCATTTATCCATTACTGCTACCATTTTTACATTTTTAAGCGCTTGTGCTATTTCTTCCATTGGGAATGGTCTGAATACTCTGATTTTTAGAAGTCCAACTTTTTTACCTTCTTTTCTCATTTCTTCTATAGCTGCTTTAGCTGTTCCAGCAGTTGAGTTGATAACCACTATTGCAACTTCTGCATCATCTAATTTATATTCTTCAAACAGTCCATATTTTCTTCCAGTAAGTTTTTCATATTCTGCTGCTACTTCAAGAATTACTTTTTTAGCATTCATCATAGCATGAGCTTGGCTTACTTTATGTTCCATATAGTAAGAAACAATATCATATGGCCCTACTGCTGTAGGTCTTTTAGCATTTAGAAGATAATCTTCTGGGTTGTATTCTCCAACAAAAGCTTTAGCTTTGTCGTCTTCTAATAATTCTATATTTTCAACAGCATGACTTGTGATGAATCCATCCTGACATACCATAACAGGAAGTTGAACATCTGGATGTTCTCCTATTCTGTTAGCTTGAAGCATATTGTCATAAGCTTCCTGATTTGTTTCACTGTATAGCTGAATCCATCCAGCATCTCTTGCACCCATAGAATCACTATGGTCTGCATTGATATTGATAGGTCCTGTAAGAGCTCTGTTAACACATGCTAAAGTTACAGGAAGTCTTGCAGAAGCTACAACATAAAGCATTTCCCACATCAATGCAAGTCCGCATGATGAAGTAGCAGTCATAGTTCTTGCTCCTGCTGCTTGTGATCCCATTGCAGCCGACATAGCGCTGTGCTCTGATTCTACTGGAATAAACTCACTGTCTACTGATCCATCAGCAACATATTGAGAGAAATATTGTGGTATCTCTGTTGATGGAGTGATTGGAAAAGCAGGTACTACATCTGGATTTATTTGTCTCATTGCTATTGCAATAGCTTCGTTTCCTGACATTCTTTCTCTTATACTCATTAATTCTACCTCCGAACTACTCTTTTATCAATTCTATTGCTTTGAATGGACATGCTTTAACACAAATTCCACATCCTTTGCAATGATCCATATCAAACTCTAATCTTTTTCCATCTTTTACAGGTATTGCTGAATCTGGGCAGCAAGGAACACATAGAAGACAGTCAATACATTTATCTCTCAAAAGAACTGGTTTCATTGATCTCCAGTCCCCTGTTCTGAAGTGCTGAGCACTTCCAGCTTCATAAACTACTCCACCAGGAGTTATATCTCTCCAGCTAATATCTTCAGTAATTGGTACACCAGCTTTATTTTTCATTATTCTTTCACCTCATTCATAGAACGTACTAATGCAGCCATATTTCCTTTTAGTACTTCTGGTTTACTTGCAAATTTGTGCGCAAAAGAGTTTTCCATTGCTTCTAGGAAAGCTTTTTCTTCCATAACTCCACTTACTTTTACAACTGCTCCAAGCATAGGAGTGTTAGGGAAGTTTTTCCCAAGAGTTTCCTCAGAAATAGTTCTTGCATCACAAGTACATACTCTTCCTTTGTATCCTTTTAAAAGAGCTTTAAATTCAGAAGCAGGCTTAGAACTATTGATAATGATAGCTCCATCCTCTTTAAGACCTTTAGTAACATCTACACTTTCAATAAGAGTTTCATCAACAACAACTACAAAATCAGGTTCATAGATATTAGAGTGAACAGTAACTCTATCTTTAGAGATACGATTGTAAGCGGTAATAGGAGCTCCCATTCTCTCAGGTCCATACTCTGGGAACCCTTGAACGAACATTCCACCACTGAATGCTGCATCTGCCAATAGTAAAGAAGCTGTTTTGGCTCCTTGTCCACCTCTTCCATGCCATCTTATTTCACAAATTTCTTTCATAAATCTCCTTCCTTTGCAAATTTATTTATTAAGAACGGATTCCATTCTTGATATCTTAAAATTTAACCATTTATAAATTTTCTGACAAAATCATTTTTAGGATTTTTAATGATATTTTTAGGTGTATCATACTGCATTATCTCTCCATTATTTAAAAGACATATTTTATCAGCTATTTTTACAGCTTCCTGAATATCATGAGTTACAAAAACAATTGTCTTTTCAAATTTTTTCTGAATAGCTATGAGTTCATCCTGAAGCTGTCTTCTGCTTATTGGATCAACTGCACTAAAGGGTTCATCCATAAGTATTATTCCTGGATCAAGAGCAAAAGCTCTGGCTACTCCCACTCTCTGCTGTTGCCCCCCGCTAAGTTCCAGAGGATATCTCTCAGAAAATGTCTCATAGTCAAGATTTATTATTTTCATAAGTTCTTTTGTTCTTGCATTTATTTTATTTTTATCTATATTTTCTATTTTAGCAATAAGTTCTATATTCTCTTTTACATTCATGTGTGGAAAAAGTCCTGTCTGCTGTATTACATATCCTATATTTCTTCTCAATTTGATGGTGTCTTTTTGAGAAATATCTTCCCCATCTATATATATTTTTCCTGAAGCAGGAAGAATAAGCTTATTTATCATTTTCAAAGTTGTAGTCTTTCCACAACCACTAGAACCTATTAACACTGTAATTTTCCCTTTTTCTATTGTTAAAGAAAGGTTTTTTATTATATGATATTCTCCAAATTTTTTATTTACATCAACGAATTCTATCATTTTATATCCCTTCCTATTTCAAAAGTTTATATTCTTCTATAAATTCCAGTGCTGCTTCATTTGGTTTCTTTCCAAGATTTTCTACTTTATAATTAAGAGAAGATATGACTTTATCATTTAATACATTTTGTAATTCCTCTATTATTGGAACTATTTCTGGATATTTTTCTATTGTTTCATCTCTTACAAGAGGAACAGCATAGTATGGTGGAAAGAAATATCTGTCATCTTCCAATACTACTAAATCAAGTTTTTGAAGAAGAGCATCTGTTGTATATACATCTATTACATCACTCTCTTTATTTGCCAAAGCAAGATATTTAGAACTTCCATCTATACCTATTACTTTTCTAAAACCTAATTTATATTTTTTACTTAATCCTATATAACAATCTTTTCGATTAAGAAATTCAAGACTTGCTGATAAAGTAAGATTTTTTGCTATTTTTTCTAAATCACTTATTGTTTTCAAATTATACTTTTCAGCAGTATCCCTTCTCACAGCTAGAGCATAAGTATTATTAAATCCCAACTGCTGTAAAACCTCTATATTATATTTTTCCTTCATATCTTTTTTCACTGTATCATATACTTTTTCCATATCTTGAATAGGTGGATATTTTAAAGTATCTCCATATACAGTTCCTGTATAATCAACATACATATCTATTTCATTACTCTTTAGAGCATTGAAACATATTTGTGTTCCTCCAAGAGCAAATCTTCTATCTATAGATATATCTGTTTTTTCCTCTATCATTACAGCCATTATATTTGCCAGTATTTCCCCTTCAGTGAACTCTTTACTCCCCATAACAATAACTTTTTCACTAGAAGGTTTGTACATAGTCACCATTCCTGAAAAAATTACTGTAAAAAATATTCCAACAAACATTGTCAATGCCAGTATTCTTTTCCTTTTCCTATTATTAAAAATAGATCTTTTCTTATTCAGCTGTATTCCAATGGGAATAACTGCTTTTTCCAAAACTCCAGTAAAATAATCTATCAGCAGTGCTAATATACAAGCAGGTATAGCTCCTGCTAAAATCTGATAATTATTTATTGTCCTTATTCCTGAAAATACCAGATAACCTAGTCCCCCTGCTCCTACAAAAGCAGCAATAGTCATAAGCCCTACAGATGTTACTACTGCTATTCTCACTCCTCCCATTATTACTGGCAGAGCCAAAGGAAGCTGAACTTTCTGTAAAATCTGATACTTTGTCATTCCTATCCCCTCAGCTGCTTCAATAGTAAGAGGATTTATTCCTTCTAAACCTATATATGTATTTTTTACTATTGGAAGGAGTGAATAGAGGACAACAATTATTATTGCAGGGAGTTTTCCTATCCCTATGATTGGAATCAGAAAGCCGAAAAGTGCCATACTTGGTACTGCCTGTATGATATTTATTGCTCCAAGTATTGTCTTTCTTGCTTTTTGATAGTAAGTTATAATTATTCCCATAGGAATTCCTATGACCACTGCCATTATAATAGCCACGAAAGACAGAAATATATGTTCACAGGAGAAAAAGAATATCTCTTTATGTATTTTTAAAATATATTCTAAAAATTCCATAATATTTTTCTCCCCCTTCCCCTGTTAAACATAAATATAATATTTATTATTGATTTATAATCTCTTCTTTTTTCTCTCTGCTCACTATTCTCAATAGTGCATAAGATGCTATTATTCCTAAAATACTGCATGCCAATGAAAGTGAAAAAACATATTATTATGCTGTATTCCCATATTTATCCAGCCAGCTTCCAACTAATGTATAGTAGAAAGCATCTGGAAGAAATCCAATCACTGATACAAATCCTACTACTATTCCTGTTACATTAAGAGGAATATTTGATTCATCTACAGTTGCAAAGTAAATTCCTCTAAAAGCAAACATCAATATTGTAAGAACAAGCATATTCACAAGAGCTACATACACTAATGATGGATTTCCTGGTGTGATTAAAAATACTGCTTGTGTTACTGTTACTAGAATAAATCCTCCAAAAAGACATTTTGTTGAAGAACCAATTTTATCTGCTATTACTCCAGCTAATGGAGAAGCTATGAATTTTATAACATATGTTCTACCAATGGCAACGAACGAAACTAGAGCCATAGACATTTTAAATACCTCTGTCATGTATGGATTGAGGTAAGTCAAACTTGAGAATACCATATATGCTGAGAAAATTATTGCACTTATAAGCCATGCTTTTGGCATTCTTACAGCTTTTATCAAGCTTGTAAATTTTACCTGTTCTTTCTTTTCTACTTCTCTTTCTTTTATTGCTATGAAAAGTATAACTCCACAAATCATTGAACAAACTGAATACATTATAGTAGCTGCTTTAAATCCCTCTACAATATTTGCAAATTTTGAGAAGAAATATAGTCCTCCAAATGAAAGTACGGTTCCAGCTACTCCTCCAAATCCTTCATAAAGTCCAAATAATCTTCCTTGCTCTGAACTATCTCCAAGCATTCTTATTACTTTAATTATTGCAGCAAAGTATGTAAGAATAGTAGTTATTCCAAATAGAAAGAATATTATACACAGAATAGGATAACTTGGTGCCATTGCCATCCACATACCTAAAATTCCTGTTGATACCAAAGAAAAAGAAACAAGTTTTTTAGCTGAATATTTATCCGCAAGCCAACCACCTGGAAAATACGAAACTGTTGCCACTATTCCATATATACTCAATAAATTTCCCAATTGCTTATGATTTAAGCTTAGAGCTTCTCTCATTGGATCATAAAATACTGATTTCATATAAGGCAGGCTATACATAGCTGTTGTTGCAAATCCTATCATAAACACGATTATAATTTTTTTAAATCTATCATTCATAATTATCTTTCCCCCTCATTTACTGCATCTAAGGCATCTCTTAAATCCCCTATAAGATCACTGTCTTTTTCCAGCCCTACTGCTATCCTTATAAGTCCTCCATCATAAAGAGATATAAGAGTATGTCCTTCTCCAAGACTTGTAGCAATAGTTATTAATTTTACTTTATTTATAAATTTCTTTGTCATAGCCACTGTTTCTTCATCTGTTCCAGTTTTTTTCAATGTAAATGAAAGCATTCCTCCTCCCATTCCATTCATTTGTTTTTGACATAATTCATAGTCTGGACTAGATTTCAATCCTGGATAATTTACTTTTTCAACAAGTGGATGATTTTCTAAGAATTCAGCTATTGCCAGAGCATTTTTGCAATGTCTTTCTACCCTCATGTCTAGTGTTCTTACTCCTCTGAGAATAAGCCATGCTGTCATTGGTGCAAGACATGCTCCTGTAAAACAAGGCATAGAAGGCCATTTTATTTTATGAATAAGTTCTCTTTTCCCAAGAACTGCTCCTCCTATTGCATCTCCATGTCCATTAAGAAATTTTGTAAGGCTGTGAACAACAAGATCTGCTCCTAATTTTGTTGGATATTGTATAGGATTTGGTGCAAATGTAGAGTCTACTACAAATATAAAATCCTGCTTTTCTTTTAATTTTGCAATTTTTTCTATATCTACCAATCTCAATGAAGGGTTCAATGGTGATTCTATATATACTATCTTTGTATTTGGTTTCAAGCATTTTTCTACATTTTTATAATCTGTAGCATCTACAAAATCTGTTTCTACTCCAAAATTCATAAGACATTCTTTTACAAAAAGTGTTGTATGAGAAAACATTCCATTTGCACAGATTATGTGATCTCCACTTTTTACCTGACTGAAAAACATAGAAGTTACTGCTCCCATTCCAGAAGATGTGACTACCCCAGTTTCACATCCTTCCAGCAGAGCAAGGGTTCTCGCAAGTTCATCAGTTGTAGGATTTGATTCTCTGGCATAAACATGCCCCCAGTTGTAACATAGATCTTCAAAATTTTCCTGACTGACAGCCCCATATGTTGCTGTCTGATATATAGGTGAAGTAAGTGATCTTGTTTCACTATCTGGAGTATGACATCCATGAGCTAGTTTTGTTTCTAATTCCATTTCTTTTATAGACATATAACCATCTCCCATGATACTTTTATTTATCTTTGAAATAATTATATATCAATTTAAATCCAATAATATCAAAAAAGAACAAAAACAACTATTTATTTCCCGAAAACTTTATTTTTTTCCTCGAAATTTATTTTTTATTACAATCTATAAAAATCTTCAAAATAATTTTCACTTATTTTTTTTAATATACTTCTTCCTAAATATATTTTCTGCCCACTATTTGTCATTACATACTCTTCTTTATAATCTATCTCCTTTATCTTCTTTATATTGAGAATTATCCCTCTTTCAATTCTTATAAAATCTGAATCTTCCATAAATTTTTCAATTTCTGTAAGTGATTTTTTTAGAAAATATGAATTCCCATCAACAATAGCAAAAGATTTTTTCTGATTCCTGTCATATGAAAAATACTCAATGTCTTCCATAGGAATTATTACATCTTTAAAACTATCAGACAATATAACCTTATTTCGCTTATTTAATTTTACTTTATCTAATTTTTCTGTAAAAAATTTCTCAAAGAATATATATTCATCTCTTCCATGAAAAGACATTTTATTTATAAAATCACTATATCTCTTCAAGAATTTTGTTTCTACTCTGTCAGAATAAATATATATTTTCTTTAGATTATCAAAAGATATATTTTCAATATTAAAAATATTATTATCAGTTATAAGGATGCTTTTTTCTATAAAGCATATCTCAAAATTTTCTATTCTTTCAATATCAAAAGTAAAAGTTTCTTTTAAAAGGTAAAAAAACAAATCATCTCCATAAAATAGAAATTTCATTATTTTTCACCTCCGCTGTTTCCAGCCAGTTTTGCTCTTATTATCCCTAGTATTTCAATTTTTTTCTTATCATCAACTTTTTCTATAAGGCCAGCTAATTCTTTTATATAGAACAAATCTTTTTCCAAAACTTCTATTTTTCTATTAAGTTCTTTTTCTATTTTTTTATAATGATGTATTTGAAGATTTTTAAGCAGAAGATTTTCAATTACAGGAGCTACTTCCAATGTAAGTTTTTTCAAATTTTTAAGTTTTCTCCTGTATAACAGCATACGAGGATCTTTTATATAAATAAATCCTAAAAGTTTATTTCTGTTCTGTATCTTTATTCTTATATCATATTTCTTTCCTTCAAAAATGGGAGAAAAGGTTATCAATGGCTCATCTTCATATTCACTGGAATCAAAATCCAGATCAAATACTATCATTTTAAATTCTATCAGCCTGAACATTTTCATATATCCATCTTCAAGAAAAATATAAAATTCATTTAAGGATTCAATTCCTTTCAATTTATTTAAAAAATTATCAAAGTTCACCTCTTCCTGTTCCGAAAAGAACAAAAAAACAAAAGAAATAATTTCTACAGATATTATTATTGCAAGCATTCCAGTAACATATCCTGTAAGTATATTTTTCTTTATAAAGTAACTTATAGTTATAAAAGTTATTAATATCCTTGTTACATTAAAATTTATAGTTCTAAAAAACTGATTATCTGTTGTAAGTTTGATATCTTCAAGCTGCACATGAACAAAAAGTATATTAAGCATAAAATGAGCCATAAATTCAAAATTTCCATATAAATTCAGTTCATTGTAAATATATATACTGCATAAAAGCTGTATTGAGAAAAGTATAAAATAGTAAAGAGATTCTTTTTTCTTATTTCTATTTTTATTGTAAAAAATTGAAATAAAACTGAATATCATTATTATAACAATGAATCCATTTTTAAAATAATCAAAAAATATCTGAAGTCCCAGAGTTGGACTCATAAAATCTTCAGTAAAATATATAGTATGAAATTCTTTAATAGCAAGAGAAAGTGGAAAAACTGTCGCAAGTATAAGAATAAGATTTATTACATTTATTATCTTTGATTGTTTATTAAATAATAATTCCCAGAAATATTTTATAAATCTTATATAGCCGCAAAATACAAATATCCAGCTTAGAATAGTAAGAAACACTTTAGTATTATCAAAAGGCAGAACATAACTTAAAATTTCTGTCCCTATGGCAAATGAAAAATAAAGAGAGCCTATATACAATATGCTTTCTTTGCAAGTCTTATGAAAAAGTATAGTAAGAAGAATAAGATATGTCAGATATCCACTTCCTAAGAATAGTATAATATATCTTTTATAGGCATAAATAAGAGACATATTTACATTTTCAGTCACTACATCTATTTTTAAAAGCTGTATTAAATCTGATATTCTTGAATAATCTGTAAATTCTCCTTTAAAAGGTATTTCTCCTATAAAATTTAAACATATAAATGATAAAAAAAGAAAAAATATTATCAATACAATCTCAGACACATGATTTTTTCTCGCAATTTCTATTAGTTTCATCTTCCACCAACCCTTATAAACCTTATTTTCTTTTTTCATTATAGCATTTTTTATTAAAAAGTATTTTAAATTTTAAGAGTTTTTATCTTCATATACATCAGTTCATTGTTTTTCACTGCACAATATATTCTACAATCCTCTTAAAAAATTTTTTCAGCTCATTATTTAAAATTTTATTTATTCTAAAAATCGCTTTTTAACATTAATTTTCTTTTAAACAACAAAATATTTTCTTTTTAAAATTATTTCATTTAAAAATATCTTGATTTTCAAAATAAAATGTTTTATAATTCTATTAGCAGAAAAAATAAAATAAAAAAAGGAGAGTTATAATTATGAAAACTGGAATTTTTTATGGAAGTACAACTGGAGTTACACAAGATATCTCTGAAAGAGTGGGAAAACTGTTAAATGCAGATGTTATGCCAGCATCTGATATCGATAAAATAAAAGATTATGATCTAGCTATCCTTGCTACATCTACATGGGGTATGGGAGATCTTCAAGATGACTGGTTTGATCCTCTTGATAAATTAAAAACAATGGATCTTGCTGGAAAGAAAATAGCTTTCATAGGAGTAGGAGATCAAGAAGGATTTGGAGATACTTTTGTTGATGGAATAGGAATAATCTATGATGAAATAAAAGGTAAAGGAATCACTCTTCTAGGAAAAACTTCTACTGATGGATATTCGTTCTCAGATTCAAAAGGTGCAGATGATGGTGAGTTCTTAGGACTTGTTATTGATGAAAATAATCAAAGTAACCTTACTGATGAAAGAATAGCTGCATGGGTTGAAAAATTAAAATAATTATATTAATAAAAAGAGAATGGCTAAAATTTTGAAGCAAATTTTAGCCATTCTTTTTTTAGTCCTATCTTCTATTTTGCACTTCAAAATCTCCAACTGCTATTCCTTCAGCTATCATAAAATTTCCAGCAATATCTAAATTATATACTCTATCTCCATATTCAATGCAGCTTATTGAAGATATTTTATATTTTTCTCCATAAACCATGACTATTTCATCATTTTCATCTATTGCATCTGCTCTTTTTATTCCTGCTGTAGTTTTTATAGGATGATTATCTGTAAGTATAATTTTTGAGCCATTTTTTAATTCTATACACATCATGTGTTCTTCTCTTCCCTGCCATACATTTCTTACTATTTTAGGTTCTCCTAAATCACACATTACCATATCTCCTATTCTTATCTCTCTAATAGGTTTTTGTGATCCATCTGCCATAAGTATTCTAGTATTTTCTTCAGAGCACATCTGCATCATCCTCCATAAATAATAAATATAACCCCATTTCCCTTAATACAATTATAACTTATTTTTTATTATTTTCAAAAGAATAATACTATTTTTTTACAGGTATCTGAATTTCAGTGACATATTCATTTACATTATCTGTAATATGTATCTCTATATGGTATATTTCAATTATATCTCCTATTACAGTAAGATTATTTTCCTCTATATATTTTTTTAAAAAAGTATAATGATCTCTTACTTTTTCATAGCTTCCCTTAAATACAAAAGTGAGATACCATCCCTTTTCTATCACATTTGCTGTCCTGTCAGCAGTTATTACAAATGTACTGCTGTAATCAAGATATTTTCCATTTTCCCAATTCTCTTTAAGAATAGTAGTTCCAACTTCACTTTCAGTAAAAATAAAATCATTATCATCTGGCAGTTTCTTTTTGAGTTTTTTAAGTTCAAAATCTATCTCCCATTCCTCATGAAAGTTTCCTTTTTTATATAAGATATATCTTTTATTTATTTCTCGCAACACAGGTTTTTCATATTCTTCAAAATCTTCAAAATACTCTATATTCTTCTTTTTATCTTCAAGTTCTTTTTTTAATTCAGAAAGTTTTTTTAGATTTTCCTCTATTTTTACAAGCTGAAAATCTATGACTTCTTTTGTTTTTATTAAACTTCTGTCTTCCATAAAATTTATTATCTCTTTCAGCCCAATTCCTAAATTTCTTAAGTTTCTTATATTATTCAGCTTCCAAATCTGTTTTTGAGAATAGTATCTATATCCATTCTCATCTCTTATATCTGGGATAATTAAGCCTATTTTCTCATAATGCCTTAATATATCGCTGCTTATATTATAAAGTTTGCTTATCTCTCCAATTTTATACAATTTTTTCATAATGTCCCCTCATTAAACTCTGTAAATTAAATTTTTTCTTTTAATTATATCATATTTTTCTTGACCTTAGAATCGTTCTAAGGTTTAAAATATAATCAAATATTAAAAGGAGTGATTTATATGAAAGAAAAAAATTCATTAATAAGGACCATACTGAGGTATAGTATACCTTCTGTAATCTCTATGTGGATGTTCACTATTTATACTATGGTAGATGGTATCTTCATTGGAAAATATGTTGGTCCTTTAGGTCTTGCAGGAGTAAATATTACTATGCCTCTTATCAATTTCACATTTGCTGTTGGAATAATGATAGCTGTTGGAAGTTCAACAATGATAGCTATACATTTTGGTGAAGGTGACTGAACAGCTGGGAATAAAATATTTACTACAGCAACTTTAGCTTTAGCTGTTTTTGGAATAATTCTCTCAATTCTTATAACAATATTTATAGAACCTGTTATCCACTTTTTAGGTGGCAGTGGAGTATTATTCCCATATGTAAAAGATTATATGAGTGTTGTTATTTTATTCTGTACTTGTTATATGGTTGGTTATGCCCTTGAAATATATATAAAAGTAGATGGTAATCCAGTGTACCCAGCTATCTGTGTTATGACTGGAGGTATTATCAATGTAGGTTTAGATTATCTTTTTGTTGTAGTATTTCCCTATGGAATAAAGGGAGCTGCTTTTGCTACCGGAATGTCTCAGCTTACATCTACTTCTATGCTTCTTTTCTATATACTTTTTAAAACTAAAAAAATAAGATTTGTAAAATTAAAATTCTCATTTAAAGAATTATTAAAAATTTCTAAGATTGGTTTTGCTGAATTTCTGGTAGAAGTTTCTACTGGTATTGCTATTTTTGTTTTTAATATTATTATCTTGAGAGAATTAGGAGAAAAAGGAGTATCTGCTTTTGGTATAATTGGATATATCTCATCCTTTGTTGTTATGACTATGATAGGATTCAGTCAAGGAATACAGCCTATTGTCAGTTTTAATCTGGGAGCAAAGAAATATGCCAATGTAATAAAAACATTAAAAATAAGTCTTTTGCTGATAATTGCCACTGGAGTTATTTTTTATGGAAGTATAAATTTCTTCTCTAATAAAATAATCTCTACTTTTTTAAATGATACTGAAACATTTAAAATGACTAAATATGCTCTTGCAGCTTATAGTTTTGCCTATATAATCACTGGACTGAATATAGTTACAGCTGGATATTTTACCGCTGTAAAAAAAGTTAAAATATCTACTATAATAACTATTTTAAGGGGAGTTGTTCTTATAATTATTTTCCTTGAAATTCTTCCTAGAATATTTGGTACAGCAGGTATATGGTGGTCTGTTCCTGCTGCTGAATTAGTTACTCTTGTTTCATCTTTTTATTTTATCAGAAAATATATGCATAAATATGAGGCTATTAGAGTTTAATTATTTTCTATACACATTCCACTCAAAATATAAACCTTTAGTTCTCAAAACATTCATGAAAAAATAAATTTTTCCTATATATCAAAATTTTTCCAACTTTTATCTTTAATATGATAAAATAGAGAAAAATTATATGGAAAGGTTGATATAAATGGTAAAACTGATTATTACAGATATGGACGGTACTCTCCTTGATGATAACAACAATATAAATGAAGAGTTCTGGAATATTGAAAAAGAACTTAATAAGAAAGGGATCATCTTTGCTGCTGCAAGTGGAAGACAGTACTACAATCTTCTTCACAGATTTTCCCCAATTAAAGATGATATGCTTTTTATAGCTGAAAATGGTACTTATGTTATGTATAAAAATAAAGAATTGTATGTTAATACAATTCCAAAAGAAGAAGCTGTGAAACTTATAGAAGCTTCTAGAGGAATAGAGAGAACTCATGTGGTGCTTTGTGGAAAAAAGTCTGCATATATAGAACCTTGCAATGAAAAATTTATGGAAGAATTTAAAAAATATTATACTGAACTGCAAATAGTTGATGATATTACAAAAGTGGAAGATGATATTTTAAAATTAGCTGTGTGTGATTTTATGGGTTCTGAAAAAAACTGCTATACTCATTTTAAAAAATTTGAAAATAAATACAAAGTAGTTGTTTCAGGAAAAATATGGTTGGACATTATGATGTCTGATGCTAACAAAGGAAAAGCTGTTGAGATGATTCAGAAAAAACTTGATATATCATATGATGAAACAATGATATTTGGAGATTATTTAAATGATCTTGAAATGATGTCTACAGGAAAGTACAGTTTTGCGATGGAAAATGCTCATCCTCTTTTAAAAGCACATTCTAACTTTACAGCTGAAAGCAACAATAATAATGGTGTAATAAAAGCTATAAAAAAATATGTTTTATAAATATTATTATTTCTTTTATCTGTAACAGAATTGCCATAAAACAATGGTATATTTTAAACATAAATAAATCTTTCCCCAAGATGTTTTATATATAAATTTATAAATAAAGAAAGCAGTCCAACTGGACTGCTTTCTTTATTTTTGGATATTAATAGTCAAATTGTCTGTAATATCTTCTGATATCAAGACTATGCTTAGTATTGTCTTCAAAATGAAATGCCATACGATCTACCAGTACAGTAGAAGCTATAGTAGGAGCTATTATCCAACGATATTTTTCATCTATTCCATTAAGTTCAAAGTCTTGTGTATCTATTACTGTAAGTTTATCTGTATAGTCCTTTAAAAATCTTTCTGCTCTTTCATCTAAAGTACGAGTTTTTCCAGCTCCTTTTACAAGGAATACACATACATCTTTTTCTACTATTTCCAGAGTTCCATGAAAAAATTCAGCACTTGTCACTGATTTAGTTCTTATCCACTGCATCTCTTCCAATAAACACATAGAGAATAAATAAGTTTCTCCCCATACCTCTCCTCCACCTACCCATATTATATATGGTTCTTTATAGTATTTTTTTCCAGCTTCTCTTGCTATTGGATCAAATTTATATTTTGCTTCCAATAAATTTTCAGGAAGATTCAACAACTGATCTGCAAACTTATCATAATCATTAAAATCTCCATTATTTTTCATTAATCTGAAAAACAGCCAAAATAGTAGCATATATTCATATTCTACCCCATTCTCATGTCTCATAGGAATAATATAATCTGAATTTTGGGCTAAAGGTGATTCTTGATTTTTAGTACAACTGATGACAGTTATCTTATTTTTTTTACACCAGTTAGCTATTGCCACTGTTTCTTTTGTATCTCCAGATTTTGATAAAGTAATAACTATTGAATCTTTTGATAGTGATTTATGTCCTCTTACAAGAAGCTCTGCTGCCTGCTCTACAAAGACAGGTTTCTCTGTTATCTGTTTTGCTATTTCCCCCATAGCCATCATAGGAGCTAAACTTCCCCCTACTGCTGTAAAAAATATATTCTTATATCCTCTTGCTGACAATTCATCTGCTGCTTTCTCTGCATAAGGACGAGCTTCTTTTATCAACTCTGCACTTTTTCTATATTCTACCTCATTAAATTTTAACATTTCACCATACTTTGACATTATTTATTCCTCCCATTTTATTAATTAAATTTTACTTTTCAGTACTGCATCAAAATCTTTAAATATTTTTATTCCCAGATTTATTCCTTTAAATCCTGCTATTGTACAGCTCATAAGTTGTATTGGTACAACCAAAAGCAGAGCTGCCAGATGTTCATTAAGTTTTTTGCCTACTTTGATATTTATCTCCCCATGATTAAGTCCTATAGTTATACTTTTTCCTACATATGGACTCATATAATTTTTCAACATTTTAAGTCTTTCACTTAACTTTCCTCCATTATCCAGATAAAATACCACATGACTCTTGTCAGCTTCAAGATAAGGTCCATGCATATATGCTTCCAGTTCAAATCCCTGTGAAGGACATCTCACTGTTTCTGTAAACTTGGTTTCAAATTCTTTGGCAACTCCATAGCATGATCCATATCCAATAGCATTGAATCTCACTGCTTTTTTCAGTTCATCTTTATTTTCTAACAGATATATCTCTGTGACTTTTACTGCCTGAGGCACTACTTTTATTACATCTTCTATCTCTGATAAATACTTTTTCTCTTCATTTTTGGAAATTAAATTCTTTTCCACTCCTACTAATACAGCCAGTAAAAAAAGATTTAATACTGTAGCAGAGAATCCTTTAGTTACAAATCCTACCTGTTCTATTCCAAAGTTGAGATTCAGCACCATGTCTGCATATTTTCCTATTAAACTTTCTGAATTTGAAGTTACTGCAAGAGTCTTTACATTAGAGCTATTTTTTACATACTCAAGAGCATGTATAGTTGAAGCACTTTTTCCACTTTGAGATACAGCTATTACCAAATCTAAATTTTTGTTTACTTTTTCATAATTATAATAATTAAAAGGTTCTTTTATATCTATATTTATATCCAATAAACTTTCCATAAAATATCTAGCTAACTGTGCTGCATTCATTGATGAACCAGTAGCTAAAATCAATACATTTTTTATCTCCTGTTTTTTCAGTTTCTCAATAATCATATAATTTGAAATTCTATAAATATTTTTTTTAATACTTTTTCCTCCTCAAGAATATTGCCCAACATTGTTTCTTTTTCTATTTCTGTTTCAACTTTCATGAACTCACCTGCCTCTTGGGATAATCTAATTAAAATAAGCCAATGAATGAACCTATTATTCCTACTACTGCCATTCCTAATAAAATAGCTAAAGGCTTTACTTTCTTTCCAAGAAGATAGTATACTGCTCCAAAAGTTCCAAGTTGTAACAATCCTGGCATTATATCATTCAATATTCCCTGAACTCCTATTGCATTATCTCCACTTCCAAGGCTCAATGGAATTGTTATTTCTATCATTCTGGCTGCCATAGCTCCTATTACTATCAATCCCAATATGGATGCTCCAAAAGTAAGTTTTTCCATAGCTCCTGTTTTTTCCAACTTGGTAAGAAATTCTATCCCCAGTTTATATCCTAGTTTTACTAAAAGATATCTGATAATGATATGAGGTATATTAAATATTAAGAGAAACATAATAGGTCCCAGTATATTCCCTTTTAATGAAAGTGCAGTTCCTATTCCTGTAGCTATGAGTCTTAGAGTTCCCCAGAAAAATGAATCTCCTATTCCAGATAGAGGTCCCATTAAAGCAGTTTTAATATTATTTATAGAATTATCATCAAAATCTTCTGATTCAGAATTTTCTTGTTCCATAGCAGTAGAGATTCCCAGCATAAGGGTTACTATATGAGGTGTCATATTAAAAAATTCAAGATGTCTTTTCAAAGCTTTTTTTAGTCCTTCTTTATTATTAGCATATAATTTCTGCAAAACAGGTATCATAGCATATATGTATCCAAGATTCATTTGTCTTTCATAATTCCATGAAAATTCCATCTGAAATGATCTCCAAAATACTCTATTTAGCTCTTTTTCTGTTATCTTATTTTCATTAGAAGTCTTCATCTTCTTCCACCTCACTCTCATTATTTTTATCTGTATTACGCAGCTTTATTCCACTTGTCATGTTTACTGTAATTACTGCTAATATTGCCCCAAGTATTGCTATCCCTGTCAATGGAATCTCAGTATACACTGCTACAGCGAATCCAAGAAAAAGATATGGTACTACTGTCTTATTCAGAAGAAGTCTAGCAAGCATTGCAAACCCTAAAGCAGGAATTATTCCAGTGGCTACTGCTAATCCTTGCTGTACAAAATTAGGTATAGTTTTTAATACAGCTGATATAGCATTACTTCCCAGCAAATAAGAAAGAAACACTATCATTGCCAACATGAAAGATAATCCAAATCCAGATAACAGCTGCATTCTTTCTATCCCTTTACAGTTTCCCTCTTCAGCATAGGTATCAGCTTTATGACACAGAACAGGAATTAGAATTCCCAAATATATATTTTTTAATACTAATGCAAATGTAGCAATTGGTAGAGCTAAAAGTAACACTGCCTCTACTCCTGAGTTTGAAGCTATAGCGAAAGCAACTCCAAGTATTCCTCCTGTCACTACATCTGGTGGAATTGCCCCTCCTACTGAAAATGATCCTATAAAAGCAAGTTCCAATGTAGCTCCCATAATAAGTCCTGTTTTTACATCTCCCATAACAAGTCCTGTAAACAGTCCTGTAACTATCGGTCTAGATATCAGACTGGTTCCCAGAGCAAATTCACTTTGTGCTATGAAAGCAATTACTCCTAATAATAATGCTTGTAACATAATTCAACCTCCTCCAATATTATTTATATATAATTTTACTGTCTGCTGGCAATTGTCTGATTTCTATTTCTATTCCTTTTTCAATCAGCTTCTTCAACATTTCTTCTTCTTCTTCTGTCAAATTTATTGTTTTAGAAATATTTCTGCTTCCCTCTCTGCTCTTTATTCCTCCTAAATTTATTTCTTGTACAGTTTTTACTTTTGAAGCAATTTTATAAGCATCTTCTACAGATTCTACTACTATAAAGAGTTTATATTTATCAGTTACTCCTGAATTTAAAGCTATTATTCCATCTTCTACATTTTTTATTACTAATTTTACCCCCTGTGGTTTTGCCAGTTTCATTGTAGTTTTTCTTAATTCATCTGAAGCTACAGCATCATTTGCTATAAGTATACAATCAGCTCCTAAATTCTGTGTCCATGAAAATGCTACCTGACCATGCATCATTCTATGATCTACTCTTAATAAAAGTATCATAATTTTCTCCTCCTAATTTCTTTCTCTCTTTTTTAAAAGTCCTCATCTTCTATTTTTTCATTTTTTTCTAATTCAAAATTACAATATTTTACAGCATCTGACGAATTAGCTATAGCATCTTTTATTAGCTCATCCACTGCTTCATATTCTTCATATTCCCCTAAAAGTGCCAGCATCAATGAAAGATTTAACCCACACACCACATACAGATTATGATTAAATACTGTTTTCTCCATAAAAGCATTATTTACACTTCCACCAAAAATATCTGTTACAGCTATTATCTCTTTATCTTTATATTTTGTTAATATTTCATCTATCTCTCTATCCAGATTAAAATTTTCCTCTGTATAGCACGATAAACACTCCAAATTTTTAAATTTCCCCAATACTATTTCTATTGAATTCTTTATTCCTTCTGCAAATTTCCCATGTGTAGCCATTACGAACTGAATCATTTTGTTCACCTCCAATATCTTTTCTCATAAATTAGCACACATAAAAATAGGTGTCAAATTTTTCAATTTTATCGTCAAAATATTGTTACCCCTTTGAATAATATATGTTATACTATTCTTAAATTAAGTTTTTTTATAGAAATTAACGATTTATAAATCTCGTTTTTTTCGTTAACTATAGTATATTTTTTAAATAAAAAGGGGACAAAAATGAAAGAAAGAAATAAAATTTACAATAAAAATTTTAATTTTTCACCTTTCAGAAACACTGAAATACAATTTACAAAAAAATTTTCTAAAAATGATACTCTCTTCAAGCAATATCTCATAAAAAAAATAATTCTTACTGATGAAAAAGTCTTCCAAATTACACAAAAAGATATTGAAAAAGTTATGACTTTTCCATATAAAGAAAATTTAGATTCTTTCTTAATAAAATTCTGTTCCAAAAGAATAATTATAAATTATACAAAATCTAAATTGGATTCTTACGAGCTTTCTTTAAATATAATAGCTTCTTATCTAAAACATAATGATAATTATACAATAAAATTAAGTGATGATTTTTATAAAATTTTTAACTCTGAAAAGAATGATTTTAAACTTTTTAATTTAAATACTCTTTTAAGTTTTTCCAATACAATCAGCAGAGATTTATTTTCTCTTATAAAAGATACATATAATGAGTCCTCTATTGAAATAGCTCTAGAAGATTTAAAATCCTATCTGAATATAGATGATAGTTATGACAGATTTTTTGATTTTGAAAGAAAGATTCTTATTCCTTCTCTAAAAGAAATAGAAGAGTTCGTCTCATATAAAATTGAATATTCAAAAATTAAAGATTCTCTAAGTAGAAATGGAAGGGTTAAAGGAGTGCGTTTTGATATAATACAAACACCTGACAATAAAAGAGAAAAAAATCTTTCTCTTTTGTATGAACTTATTACTCCTTTTGCTAAAGATAGTGAAATATTAAAAGAATTTATAAAAAATCAATCTGTATTTTATAGTTTTAATTATCTAAAAAATAATATTGAGTACTCCCTTCTTCACAGCGGACAGAACTTTGATAATTTTTTAATAGAAGCAATTAAGAATGACTATGTAAATACTAGATTTAAAAATAAGATTAAGAACTATACTGAAAAATATACTCTTATCTCTAATATTACTCAAAGCTTTACTGCTCTGGATGATTTTAAAACCAGAGTTTTAAAAGAAATAAATGATAAAAAAATACATGAACTTTCCCTAATTTTAAAATTTTTCAAGCATTCTCTGGATAAAATAGAAAATAATTTTTATCAAAATGAAGTTTTAATGAAAAGTGAAATTTATTCTATTTTTTATAAAGAATTAAAAGAGGTAAATGAATGTACTTTTGAAAATAAAAAAATTATAATTATAGCTGAATTTAATGATACTTGTAGCAATAGCAATCTGGCTATTTTAAAAAAATAAAAAAAGAAAGCTCTGACAATATTGTTTTAATTTTCAGAGCTTTTTCATTTATGAAACACTATTCTTATTTCAATAACTTCTTATAACTATAGTCTATTGCAAATGCTCCCAATGGAGCAGTTACCAATATAGATAAAACTGCAACTGTCAAAGTAAGCTCCCCACAGGCAAGTCCCATAGCCAAAGGTATGCCTCCAATAGCTGCCTGTACTGTAGCCTTGGGAGTATATGCCATCATTGTAAAAGCTCTTTCCTTTGTATCAAGTCTGCTTCCTAACAGACAGCAAAAAACTCCTGCCATTCTGAAAATTAATGCTCCCAGTATCAATATCACTGCTAATACTCCTGCTGCAACAGCATATTTTATATCTACAGTTGCTCCTACTAATACAAAAAGAAGTATCTCAGCAGCTACCCATAATTTTGAAAACTTTGCTGAAAGTCTTTTAGCAAGTACATCATAATTTTTTAAAATCCCTACTCCTATACTCATAACTGCTATCAAAGCAGAGAAAGGAACCTTTTCTCCTATTTTTTTTTCAAGTTCGAGGAGTAAAAATGACACACTCAATAAAATAACTACCTTTACAGAATCTCTCATATGAAACTTTTTAAATAATCTCACTAAAATATATCCTGCAATCAAACCAACTATTATTCCAACTATTATCGAAACAGGAACATATACAAGTTTTATTGCTGATAATCCTCCACCTTTTTCAAATCCCAAAAATGAAGTGAATAGTACAATAACAAATACATCATCTACAGAAGCTCCTGCCATTATAAGCTGAGGGATACTTTTTCCTGTTCCCCTTTTTTCTTCTATTAATTTCAGCATTCTAGGAACTACAACTGCTGGAGATACTGCCGCTATTACACTTCCTATTATAGCAGCTTCCAAAACTGTTATTCCTAAAAGTTTTGGAGCTATAAGAACAGTTCCTGTTATTTCGAACAGTGCAGGTAGAAAGCACATAAGAAAAGCTGGTCTTCCTGCTTTTTTTAAATCCTCTATATCCATTGCCAATCCTGCTCTTGTAAGAATTATAACTAAAGCCAGCTGTCTAAGACTTGAAGATATTGAAAGTATTGAACTATCCAAAAGATTTAAAACATATGGTCCTAATATTATTCCAGTTATTATCATGCCCAAAAGAGCTGGAAGCTTCAATTTAGTAAATAAAGAACCTAATATCAATCCTAATAAAAATATAAATGCCAGACTTGTTAACATTTTTCCTCCTTTAATAAAAAAAACTGATGAATCTGCATAACAAAAAAATGCAGAAGTCATCAGCTTATAAGCGGTTTTTGTGTTGTCACAAAGGGAGAACCTCATTCCCAAAGTATTAAATTTTCAATTTATATTATCATTTTTATTTATTTTTGTCAACTATTCTCATTAAAGAACCATATGAGCCTGTAATATTCCCATAAGTCCACTAAAAAATATTCTTATACCTATAGACATAATAAATATCTGCATTACTCTGGATAAAATATATAGTACTAGTGTTCCTACTATTTTTTCCAAATAATTTCCAATAATAAAAGTTAAATATATGAGTATAAAAGCTATTAAAATAGAAAAGCTTGTCATCATAGTTCCTTTTTCTGCTTTTAGTATTAACACAGTAGTCAAACTTCCAGGTCCTACCATCATAGGAAAAGCCATTGGTATTACAGCTCTTTTTATCTGATCTTCTGGTGAAATTTCTTCAAGCTGTGCATTTTGCTTACCTACTGAAAATATCAGATTTTTAAAAGCCATCACAACAAGAATCATTCCCCCAGCCATTTTCAATTCCTTCATATCTATTTTATAGAAATTTGTCATCAAAAATTCTCCTACCAGGCTGAACAACCACATTATAAAAAAACCTGTTATAGCAATGGTTTTAAAAAGTTTATCTCTTGTTTCTTTTTCCATATTTGCTGTCATTCCTACAAAAAGAGGTACATTTCCAAATGGATTGAGCACTGCTATAAGCATTAAGGTTTCAGTAAATATTCCATAAATATTCATTTTTCCTCCTTCATTAAAATTGGTCTATATATAATATCTTATATATTTTTTAATAATTTTCCTTTTTTAATTTACACTTCAAATACTCTTATATTTAAGTTATAATTATAATAATTATAAGCTGGAGGTAATTATGGGAGTAAG
>ERZ791682.453-NODE-453-length-23573-cov-2.95633_pt1 | contig 23573 bp, 26 predicted proteins | sample MGYA00509958_ERZ791682 | MGnify/ENA primary metagenome ERZ791682 (study PRJEB30046, sample SAMN00715194) | human gut metagenome | study: EMG produced TPA metagenomics assembly of the A metagenome-wide association study of gut microbiota in type 2...
CGGGTGCAGCAGCCAGAGTATTGCAGATGTCAATGAAAAATCTATACAGGCAGAAGAAGAAACAGAAACGGAATATGCAAAAAAAGATGTTGTAATTAAAGAACCGGAAGAAAAAACACATTTATCGTTAAGAGAACAGGCAGCACCGTTATCAAAGGGAAATCGGTTATTGTCAAGGAATGAAACGGCGACATACCGTGGAATAGAAGTATCAGTGGTAGATGTGCTGTTAGCCGACAGTAAAGAGGAAGCAGGGCTTACCGAGGAAGAACTGGCATATTTTTCAGGTCAAAATGGGGGAGAAGATATTGATACAGTAAAGAAAAACGAAGACTGGGAGTATATATGGCCGTTTGTCAGAATCCGTTTAAAAAATACAACAAATGAAGAACAGGATATTAACGCGGGTCAGTTGGAATTGTACAATGTTTATGATGATGATGAATATGGAACAATTACAAAAGTATCAGAGGGATATTCAAAAGTTTACAATGCAGATTATGTTGGAACAGATCATGGAAATTTTGCCGCTTTACAGCCGGGAGAAGAAAGAATCGTAACAGTAGCATATCTGGGACTGACAAAGTATCAATCAAAAGGATATTCTTCTAGCGAAGGTGTTTTATTTACAGATACTCCAACATTAGAAAATGTGTATATTAAAACATATGCAGTAGGGAATGTTCAAGAGGAAGAACCACTGATTTGTCTGAATATAAAGAACGGAAAAGTGGTAGATGAGTAGACAGGAGGATTAACATGAAGAAAAAATACATTTTCCTCATCGCTTTAGTAGGTGTCTTCCTGCTTGGAATTTTCAGATATATCGATTTGAATTCCCGTTTTCCCAAAGCACCAACCCAGGCATACGGACTGGGAGAGTGGATGCCGACAGGGAAAGCGGAAATATGTGCTGTTGAAGCAAAGATATTAAAAGGGGAGGAAATGGAGAAATATTATGAAGAAGAGTTCGGCGGGGAAAAAATAATCGGAATGAGTTATAAAGAGAGAGAAATCTTTATAAAGCTTAAAATAAGAAATGTAGGAGATGATACATTAAGGGTCAGCAGGCTGGTTCATCAAGTGCATTTTGAAGCGTATCCTGCCGGCTGTGCCAACGGAATAGATGAATACTATTTTCCGGTAGAACAGATTGAACCGCAGGAGGAAGCTGAAGGTGTGATTTCCATAGCGTTATCAAGAGGGGATGTAGACGATAAGGAGTATGATACATTTATAAAAAACAATACAATTCGTCTTGTGAAATCGGCATATCCGGTCATCAAAATGATTGAATTTAAGATAGGGGAATGAACGTGAAGAAACTAATTAAAATGGAATTTAAAAGAGTATTTCATTCCAAAATGTTTTATTTAAGTCTTGGAATTGGATTACTTATTACGACACTGCAATGGATAGATAAGTGGGGCTTCCAATGGCGGTAAATATTGTTGACGGATATATTCCTTCGGAGGTAAGTACGCCGTACAGTGCATTTGAAAGTTTTTTCGGACTGGCAGGTCCACCGTTGGTCTATCGGCAGATTTATTATACGATTGCCCCGATTCTGGCGGTTATGGCACATGCGGTAACACTCTGTGGGGATAAAGCTTCAGGGTATGTTAAAAATCTGTATATCAGAAGTAAAAGACAGGATTATTACACAGCAAAGTATATTGTAAGCGGTATTGCAGGCGGAATTGCCGTAACCGCGCCGATTGCTGCGAACTTTTTATGGAATCTTATGATGCTCCCGGCGATAGAACCAATGGCTTCAATGGCAATCTATCCTTATGGAATCGGATTATGGTCAGATGTTTTGTATACGAATCCGTATTTATTTATTTTGTTATACATACTGCTGATTTTTTTCTATCAGTTTATATTTGTGAATGTAGCATTGATTTTGTCAAGACGGGTGACAAACAGATTTTTGGTTGTGATACTTCCGTTTTTATTAAATTATTTTTTTCACATGCTGGTAGTCAATATACGAAAGTATCGTCTGAGTCCGATTGTGATATTTGATATGACGAATATCCGGTCATTGGAATTTCGGGAGGTATTTGCCGAGGGGGTATTATTAGTGGCAGTTACCAGTCTGCTGTATTTCTGGCAGGTAAAAAAAGATGAGGCATTATCGTAAGAGTCATTGAATTTGAAATAAAATAGGGGAAGAAATGTAGGAGGTGCGTATGAAAAAAAAGAAGTGGATTGGAATTGGCATAGTATTGGTGCTGGTGTTTGTGGTAATAGCCGCGGTAATAAATGTCAATAAAAGGTTTCCGCAGCGGACAAAAGAAGTGTATGCGCCGGGTGAATGGATGCCACTGGATAACAGTGTGTCGGTTTGTACGGATACGGCAAGAATTTTAGAGGGTGAGGAACTGGAAGCCTGTATGCGGGATGAATTCGGCGGACAGGATTTTCAGGTAAAAAAGAAAAAAGGCCGTGTACGGCAGCTTGTTATTAAGTTCAGAATTAAAAATACAGGGGATTCGGAAATTAATATCTGGCAGTATATGTTAAAGCTGGCGGTTAATTCATATCCGGACGGGTGGACCAATGGTTTAGGTACGCATTATGCGCAGGAGAATACGCTTGCCGCAGGAGAAGAATGTGAATGTATGGCGGCCTATACAATCGGACTGGGAATGGTCAGTGACAGTGAATATCCGCGGTTTGTAAAGAATAATACATTCCAGATTGTGCAGGCGGTTTATCCGGTTCAGAGAATGATTGAATTTAAGATAGGGGAGGAAGGAACATGAAGGCAGTATTAAAAATAGAATTTCAAAGATTGTTCCGTTCGGTGACATTTTATATCAGCCTGGGAATCGGATTGATATTGACGATGACACAGTTTGTAATGGTCGGTTTGCAGGAGTCCATGCACATTTTAGGCGGTATGCGGGAACCGTCTGGGGTATTCAGCAGTTATTTCGGAATGGCAGGACCGCCGCTGGTGTACCGCCAGATTTATTATCTGATACTTCCGATACTGGCGGTATTTGCCTATGCAACGACATTTTGCGCAGACCATAATTCGGGATATGTTAAAAATCTGTATACAAGAACCAACAAGAAATATTATTATGCCGCAAAGTATATTGTAAGCTGTACCGCGGGCGGACTTGCGGCCACAATCCCACTTGTTGTGAATCTGATTGCCAATATGATGGTGCTTCCGTCTTTAAAACCGGTGGCAGCGCTGGGGTGTTATGCAGTGAACGGAATTGCGCTGTGGGGAGATATTTTTTACACACACCCGTACATATTTATGGTATTGTACCTGATATTAATTTTTTTCTATCAGTTTATTTTTGTTTCCCTGGCATTGTTATTGTCAACATGGGTCAATAACCGCTTTTTAATAACATTGTTTCCGTTCTTACTGAACTATTTTTCATATATGATGCTTTCATTTATTAAAAAGGCGAAGTATAGTCCAATCATTATTATGGATATGACAAGAATCAATGCGTTAAGATTCGGACCGGTTGTATTGGAATGTGTGTGTCTGACAGTGCTTTTTGGCGGATTGTATTTCTGGAAGCAGAAGAAAGATGAAGGGTTGTAGATGAAAGAGTTTTTAAAAGCAAATAAGGGGTGTGTTCTTGCGATTAAGTACTGATAAGTCCGGTTGTGGTAGCGTTTTTTGAATATATATTTTATTATCACGTACAATACAGGACGGAAAATGTCAAATGTGTGTATGACATTATCGGTGCGGGCCTGCAGACGTGTCTGTATCAAATGGCGGTAATATTTATTCCATTTACAATGGTTTACTTTTTTAAAGGCTGTTACCGGTACGGAATTATTATCCGGCAGACACAGTTAAAGCAGGTATGGCTGAAAATGTGTGTAAAGCTTACAAAGATTATTTTGGCGGTTTCCGTATATTTAACAGTGCTGATCTGTCTGATACCGTTTTGTTTTACGGATGTTATATGGAACTGGAGTGCGCAGACAAGCTACGTGTATATTTACGGCGGCGTGGATACGGTATATCATCCGTCTGTGATACTGGTGGCGGCAGGCTGCTTTACGAATCACCGGTCGGCGGATATATTGTCATGCTTTTGTATGCCGCAGAAGAAATGTACCGGGGCTTGGTTTTTAACGGCAGAGTTACCATGAATGCCGTTGTAATCAGCGAAAAGCATATCCGGGTGTTTTCAAATTTTATCTACCCGGTACTGGTGCTTGTGGGACTGTTGATGATCACTTATATTTTGTTCTGCAAAAAGGATTTGTTAAAAAAAGATATTTATAATTAGAAATGGAGATTAGTGTGATGCCTGCGGAAAGGAGATTGGAATGAAGCTGTTTATACAGGAAGTACAAATGGATATCAAACAGGGTATTTTATATAAATATCAGCGATATGTCATTGCTATTCTTTTAGGGTGCGTCCTGGCGATGTTTTATGTAACAACATGTTTTCATGCGCTGGACAGGGGAAAGATATCATCAATGAATTTTACGCTGGGCGATATGCTGTTGTATTTTTTCAGGGGAAAAGAAATATACAATCCGATAAACGGTGCAGAGTTTATGATTCCGACAGAATATATGATGTTACAGCTCTATCTTTCTTATATGATAGGGGATTACATTTTAAAAGACTTACTGGGGGTTGGAAAAAATATTCTCGTGCGGACACAGAAAAGAGTATTCTGGTGGCTGAGTAAATGTGTGTGGTGTGTCATCACAGTTATTGGATTTTATGTAGCAGTTTATCTTTCGGCGGTTCTTATCTGTATGATTACCGGCGGTTCACTGACAACGGCGCTTACACCGGAGATTGTACAGACGGTCTGTGGAATCCCGGCGGCGGTCAATGATGTACCGGTAGATTTACAGGTACTGCGGCATACCGTCTGCTGGCTTCCGCTGGTTACGTCTGTAGGAATGGCATTATTCCAGATGATGCTGGCGCTGGTTATCAGTCCGGTTATTGCATATATTGTAAATGTTGCACTGCTCACGGCAGCGGCATATTATACAGTACCGTTTTTGCAGGGAAATTCATTTATGATGTTAAGAAATGCCTGTTGTGTGGACGGGGGTGTCAATACAGGACTTTCGATAGGAATTTCTGTGGCAGTGGCGGTTATTTCGATTATTATCGGTAAGATTTATTTTGATAGAATGGATATTTTAAAAAAGAGATGATGCGGCAGATGGGATGCCGGAAATGGAGGAGCAGAATGAAAATTGAAATACAAAATTTATGCAAGACAATTAAAAAGGTGCCGATTTTACAGGATATTACGGTTACATTTGAAAGCGGAAAAATTTACGGATTAAAGGGTAAGAACGGTTCCGGTAAAACCATGCTGATGCGTGCCATATCGGGGCTGATTATTCCAAACAGCGGAACGATTAATATTGATGGTGAAATTCTCGGCAAGGATATTTCATTTCCGAGAAGTATTGGGATTTTAATTGAAAATCCGTCCTTTTTGGGAAATTATACAGGTTATAAGAATCTGGAAATGCTTGCTTCAATTCAAAATCGGATTGGTGAAGATGAAATTCGTGAAACACTGGCGGAGGTCGGACTCGACCCGGATGATAAGCGTACATACCGTAAATATTCTCTCGGTATGAAGCAAAGGCTTGGTATTGCAGCGGCAATTATGGAAAAGCCGGATATTGTGATTTTAGATGAGCCGATTAACGCCCTCGATGAATCCGGGGCTTTAAAGGTGCGGGAGATTTTGTGGAAGCTGCGTGATAACGGTTCAATCATTATTCTTGCCTGTCATGATGCAGAGGAGCTGAATCTCCTGTCTGATGAGATTTATCATATTGCCGAGGGAAAAATCACAGGACATGAAGTAGCGGAACACAATGAAAATACAGAAAATCAGAAAAAAGCAGAATCGTAGTAGATGTTGTATTAGTGAAAAAGTTGTATACATTTCATACCGGAAAGTGTTATAATCTCATGTATATTTATTACATGTATGGGGAGGTTTGTGTGAACAATCCTTAAATCAAAGATTGTTCACACAGATATTTGTGCCGCGGCAGCACAAATATCTTTTTATAGCAGAACTGAATTGCATCAGTTCGCGATTTCTCCGGCATTAAAATGTTCGCAGAAATGAGGATTAGTATGATAGTATCAGAGAAAATGTATGAACTTGGCAGTAAGCGTTCTGCTATCAGAGAATTATTTGAATACGGAAAAAAGAGAGCGGCGGAAATCGGCACGGAAAATGTTTATGATTTCAGCCTTGGTAATCCGACTGTTCCGGCACCGGAATGTGTCAATGAAACAATCCGGGAGCTGACAAAGGAATTAGACAGTGTACATCTGCACGGCTATACGTCTGCACAGGGCGATTTAGAAACCAGACAGGCAGTTGCAGACTATCTGAATAAAACGTATCAGACAGCATTTAAAGCTGATAATTTTTATATGACAATGGGAGCAGCGGCATCACTATCACTGTGTTTCAAGGCACTTACAACGGATAGTGAAGACGAATTTATCACGATTGCACCGTTCTTCCCAGAATATCAGGTATTTGTGCAGGCGGCAGGAGCAAAGCTTACAATTGTACCGCCGGATACAAAGAATTTCCAGATTGATTTTGATGCGTTAGAAGCACGTTTAAATATACATACAAAAGGTGTAATTATTAATTCTCCGAATAATCCGTCCGGTGCTGTCTACTCAGAACAGACGATAGAAAAGCTGGCAGAACTTCTGACAAAAAAATCCAAGGAATTCGGAACACACATTTTTATTATTACGGATGAACCGTATCGTGAAATTGTATATGACGGTGTAGAAGTGCCATATGTCACAAAATATTATAATGATACACTGGTCTGCTATTCTTACAGCAAATCCCTGTCCCTTCCGGGTGAGCGAATTGGATTTGTGCTGGTGCCGGACGAAGCATACGAAAGTCGTGAAGTGTATGCGGCAATCTGCGGAGCGGGCAGGGCTTTAGGTTATGTGTGTGCACCAAGTCTGTTCCAGAAAATGCTTGTGAAGTGTATCGGCAATACAGGTGATGTGAATCTGTATAAGAAGAACCGTGATTTATTGTATCAGGGACTGACGGAATTAGGATATGAGTGCTTTAAGCCGGACGGTGCATTTTATATGTTTGTAAAAGCGCTGGAAGACGATGCCGATGCTTTTTGTGAAAAGGCAAAGGAAGAAGATTTACTGCTTGTATCGGCAACGGATTTTGGTTGTCCGGGATTTGTAAGAATTTCGTATTGTGTGGATGAAGCAATGATTCAGCGCTCATTTAAGGCATTTGAAAAGCTGAAGGCACGGTATTAAAAATCTGTGCAGTTGTACAAGAAAAGTTGTCGAAAGTAACATTGTGTAAAAAAATATCCTGTCTTATAATTTGCTCAAAGAAATGAAGAAAAGACGGGAGGAAAAGATATGGCGGCAAAATTTACAATACCGGGAACGGGCTATATAGGGGCTCATATATCGGGGACGGTGCTTTGGCGGCGGCAGGCAGTGACATCTGTGCGCTTGGTACAAAAGCATTGATTGTTACGGGGCAGTCCATGATTAAACAGGGATTTATGAAAGTGCTTACGGACATTTTAGAGCAGAACGGGGTAGGTTACGTGATTGATTCCCAAATATCCGGAGAGCCGACCGATGTAATGATTGAAGAAGGACTTTTACTGTATCAGGAAAATGCCTGTGACTTTATTATCGGATTTGGCGGGGGCAGCCCGCTTGATTTTCGGCTAAAGCGATTGGCGCAATGGTGACAAATCCGGGGAAAATATCAGATTATAATGGTAAAGTTATTCAGAATCCGATTCCACCGTTGGCAGCTATTCCGTCAACGGCAGGAACCGGTTCGGAGGTCACGCAGTTTACAATTATTTCCGATACAAAGAATCAGATTAAAATGTTATTAAAGGGAAGTGTGCTGCTCCCGGATATTGCAGTGGTGGACCCGCAGTTTACAATGAGTACGCCAAAGAGTGTCACGGCGGCAACGGGACTGGATGGACCCAACCATTACTCACACATGCAGTTGAAGCATATACCTCTAAAAAGGCAACCGCACAGACCGATTTGTATGCGGTTTCTGCAGTAAAAAAGATTTTTACCTATCTGCCGAGAGTTTATGCAGACGGCAGTGATAAAGAAGCGAGGGAAGCTATGTCAGCAGCGGCATATGAAGCCGGTATCTGCATTAACAATTCATCCGTTACGATTGTACATGGTATGAGCCGTCCAATCGGCGCATTGTTTCATGTACCGCACGGTCTGTCGAATGCCATGCTGTTAAAGGATTGTCTGGAATTTGCGGCAGATGGAACTTATGAGCGTTTTGCAGCACTTGGAAGGGCAGTCGGCAGGGCAGAATCCTCCGATTCCGATGAAACTGCGGCAAAAAAATTTATTGAGGCTTTGGGAGAAATCTGTAAAATCTGCGAAGTGCCGACACTGGAAGAATATGGTGTTGACAGAGAAGAATTTTTCAAAGTTATCGGAAAGATGGCGCAGGATGCCTATGACAGCGGAAGCCCAGGCAATACAAGAAAAGCAGTTACTATTGAAGATATGGAAATGATTTACAGGAAGCTGTGGGAAAAATAAAGTATTGACAATTGAATAAAACAGGTCTTATGATATATGAAATATATATCAGCAAAGGGGCTGTCAGCAGCCGTTGTACGAAAATGTCTGATTCGTACATCGGTGCAGACAGCCCCTTTTATTTTGGGCAGTTATTACGTCCGCACGGAATTAAGAGTGGAATAAGAAAAAATATAAGAGCATCATTTGTAAGGGGTGGAAAGGAGCAGCCTATGGCAGTAACGGTAAGAAGATTATGCAGATTTGCAGGGCACTACATTAATACCGGGATTTGTGGAAGCACATTCTCACTTTATGCTGAATGCGATTTTGTTGAATGAAATTGTAATACCGATTGATTATACAATCTGTAAATCAATTAAAGATATTCAGAAAATTATACAGAAAACTGTTCCAAAACGAAAAAAGGGTGAATGGATTATACTTCAGGGATATGATCAGAACAAATTGAAGGAGCAAAGACATCCGCATTTTAGTGAATTAGATGCTGTGTCACCGGAAAATCCGGTATGGTGTGTGCGGGCAGATCTTCATACAGGGGTATGTAATTCCATGGCAATGAAAATTGCAGGCTGGACAAAAGAAAGTGCGAAGAATTTTCAGCCGGGTGAGTTGGATTTAGATGAAAATGGTGAATTGACAGGACTTGTAAAAGAAGAAGGTTTTGGTTATCTGAATTCCATGATTACTTATGATGATGAAAAGTTATTAGAGGCTTATAAGCTGTGCGATAAAATGTTTTTAAGTAAGGGAATTACCAGTGTGCATGATGCAGGTGCTTACGGCGGACAATTTGTAAAAGTATTACAGACAGCATGTATGAACAGGGATGTGCATATTCGTGTATATGAAATGATTTACAGAATGCTGGGAAAGCAGTCGATTAAAGATTTCATTTATGAGCATATCAAAACAGGACTGCATACAAGAATCGGAGATGCACATTACAAATTAGGACCGGCAAAAATGCTGGTAGACGGAAGCAGCAGTGCACCGTCCTGTTCTACAAGGGAACCGTACAGCCATGACCCGTCACTGCCGCAAATTATAAATTGGACTCAGGAGGAGATGAATCAGGTATTTGAAGATGCACATTTAGCGGGATTTCAAATTACAGCACACTGCATCGGTGATAATGCAGTGGAAAAAATGATCCATACGATTGAATATGTTACAACAAAATATCCGCGAAAGAATTGCAGACCGCGTATTGAACACTGCGCAATGATTGATAAAGAAATGTTACAGCAGATAAAAAAGCTTGGAATTATTCCAATCAGTAATCCGGGACTTGTTGCATTTAATGCAAAAGATTACAACCGATATTATGGAGACAGAGTCAATATGATGTTTGCAAATCGTTCATATATTGAGGAAGGAATTATTGCGGCCGCAGGAGCAGACGCACCTTGTATGGATGTTAATCCGATGCTTGGAATTGGGGTGCGGTAGAACGAAAAGATATTGTAAATGGCGAGGAATGTGGAACATGCCAATGCATTGATGCATTAGATGCAATCAGAATGTTTACCATAAACGGAGCATATGCCAGTTTTGATGAGCAGATAAAAGGAAGCATTGAAGTCGGAAAACTGGCGGATTTAATTGTGCTGGATGAGGATATTTTAAAAAGCAGTAAAGCACATTTAAAGGATATTTTGGTAAATAAAACATACATTGATGGAAAACTGGTATATCAAAGATAAAATCAGATTCAGTTGGAAAGGAGAACACGATGTATACATGTAATTTAGAAAGTATGGAAAATAAAATTAAAACGTTTTCAAAATTTGGAGATGCCGGGCATGGTGGCATTACAAGATATTCTCTTTCTAAGGAAGCTATTATGGCAAGAAAAGAGTTTCAGAAACGCATGGAGAATATCGGTGCAGTGATTGAGGTTGATGATTTGGCCAATATGTATGCAACGATTCCGGGAACCGATGCAGAGGCACCGCGGATTGTGATGGGTTCTCATGCCGACTCAGTAAAAAACGGAGGCAATTATGACGGCATTTTGGGCGTATTATCGGCAATGGAAGTCTTAGAAACCGTGGTAAATCAAAAAATTCCGCACCGCCATCCGCTGACGGCAATGATTTGGACAAATGAAGAAGGCTCATTGTATCCTCCGGCAATGATGAGTTCAGGCATTGTATGTCATGATTATCTGCCAGAAGATATCCGGGTGAATTTTGAATATGAGGATATGATGCAGTCTAAAAGTATGATAGACCATAAGAGTACATTTTATGAAGCACTGGAAAAGTCAGGTTATAAAGGTAAAAAAGAATTTCGGTTAAATCCTGAAAAGTATCTATGCATGTTTGAAACGCATATTGAGCAAGGACCTATTTTGGAGGAAGCAGGCAACGATATCGGTGTAGTTGATTGCGTGTTGGGAATGTTTAATTACAGAATACATTTTTCGGGTCAGACAACACATGCAGGAACATTTCCGATGGTAAAAAGAAAAGATGCATTATTTGCCGCATCAAAAGCAATATGTTATTTACACGAAGCGATAGATGCCTTACAGATTGAAGATTTAGTTTATACAACTGGAGAAATTATATGTCATCCGTGTGTACATAGCTGTGTTCCCGACGAAGTTGAGATTTCTATAGATGTGCGCCATAAAGATGCAGAGAGTTTGCAAAAGGCAGAAAATGTAGTAAAATCTTTGGCAGAACGAACATGGGCAGGGTGTGCCTGTACAATACAGCAGGCGTGGAATCGTGATACGGTATACTGGAATAAAGAATTGGTAGATTATGTTGAGCAGGCAGCAAAAGAAGCTGGAATTAAATATCAGTATATTCATTCAGGAGCTGGACATGATGCGCAGTTTGCGGCATATATGCTTCCGACGACAATGATTTTTGTTCAGTCTAAAGGTGGATTATCCCATTGTGAACAAGAGTATTCTACACCAAAGCATTGCACAGAAGGTGCTACGGTAATGTTAAATGCAGTTTTGAAAGCAGATAAAGAATTTAAAAAATAATGTAAGTTGTATAAAAAAATTTGAAGGGAGAAAACAATGCGTAGAACACAAAATGAAATGAAAAGTATCGAAGAAATCTGTGCGGTATTAGACAAATGTAAGGTTTGCCGCCTTGCAATGAATCACAACGGATATCCGTATCTTGTACCGATGAATTTTGGATATGAAAGAGAAGGAAATAAAATCTATTTGTATTTTCATGGGGCAAATGCGGGAACGAAAAAAGAACTCATAGAAAAAGACGGCAGGATTGCTTTTGAAATGGACGTCCATGAGGAAGCAAGGATCAGTTCTGTTGCCTGCAACAGTTACATGGATTATGAAAGCGTCTGCGGTACGGGAAATGCAGAAATTGCAGATGATACACAAAAGCGGGCGTATCTGGAAAAAATCATGAGACATTACACAGATATTCCATTTGAAATGCTTGAAAAAGCCATTGAAAAGACAATGGTAATCCGCGTGGAAGTAGTAACGATTACGGGGAAATTCCATAGGACGGGGAAGGGGGAATAATTATAGAATGTTACTGTTTGTCTGGTGTATAAAATAAACTAAAAAATGGAATACTTGAAAGGGCTGTCTGAATATGCTATAATAGCGATAGCTAAAAGGATATAAGTGTCAAATTGACACAGATAGCGCATGAGTACAAAAATCCCCTTAGTAATGGCCGTTACTAAGGGGATTTCTCATTTTATACGGTTGAGTTCCGTTTAGGCTAGTTGTCACGGGTATTTCTGTCTAACCATTTGCAAATAAAGTAACTAACAATAGCTGCCATGACAGAAACATAAAAGGATATAATAGTTTGCATGAGTACACCCCCTTTCTGTTGCCAGAATGGGTGCGACAACATAAAAAATTATAACAAAGAATTAAACCAAATACTAGGAAAGACTACTCTATTTTGTACTATATCCAAAATATTTTTTACAATAAAATAGCTGTTTGAATACAGAAAAACATCATAGTCGCAAAATTTTCCGATATATGCTATACTTTCCTCATGAAAATAATCAGCCGGACTGTGGCATGGTTGGGAAGCGGGGATTTGCATGAAGTATAAACACAACTACCAGATAGGTCTTGAAGACGTTGATATCAAAGGCAATGCAACGAACAGGGCATTGATGACAATGATGGAAGATATTGGAGGATTACATTCGGATTCGGTCGGATACGGACTGGATTCAGTGGAGCGGACCGGACAGGCGTGGGTTGTTTTGGACTGGAAAATTGAGATTATCAAGCGTCCGCATTACCGGGATGAAATCACGGCATACACATGGTCAAGAAATCATAATATCGCTTGTGCATACAGGGATTTTGAATTGTTTGACACGCAGGGAGAAAAGCTTGCGCGGGCAACATCACGCTGGGTTTTGATTGACATTGTAAAGCGTAGACCTTTGCGGCTTACGCAGGAATTGATTGAAAAATATCAGGGGGAGCCGCAGAGTCAGGCGTTTGAAGAAGAGCTCGAAAATATGTCATATCCAAAAGATTTTTTTGATACGGAAAATGCAGTAAAACAACGCTATACAGTACTGCGCCGGGATATTGATTCCAATATGCATATGCACAACTTAGCTTATTTAGATGCCGCCGGAGAGCTTCTACCGCAGCAGATTTATGAAGAAGGCGAAAAGAATCATATCCGCATTTCATATAAGAAGGAAATTCTTTACGGAGAAGAAATTACCGGTGTGTATATCCAGCATGAAGACAGGCACGTTGTCGGTCTTACAGATACCAATAAAGGTGTGCGTGCCATTGTAGAACTTTGGTAAATATCAGTATTAGCAGTATAGAACCTTTTATCGTACCAAATTCACAATTGAAAAGTGTGTCTGAATTGTATATAATATAATACAGTGCGAAAAAGAGGAAGGGGGTTGTATCTGAAATGCCAGATTCTAATATTACCAAGAAAGCGCTTGCAATGGCAATGAAAGAATTAATGGAGCAGATACCGTTTTCTAAAATCAGTGTTTCCGACATTTGTGAAAAATGCGGCATGAACCGGAAAAGCTTTTACTATCATTTTAAAGATAAATATGATTTGGTGAACTGGATTTTTGATGTGGAATTTTTTCAGGCTGTCCATGTCCGGGACTACAATCTGCCAAACTGGTCATGGCGTTTTTTGGAGGACAGTTGTCAGTATTTTTACGAAAACCAGTCATTTTACAGAAAGGCACTGCAGATTGAAGGGCAGAATTCTTTTGTAGAACATTTTAGGGAAACGTTAAAGCCATTGTTAAAAATGGTTGTAAAAAATATTCTGGCAGACCCGCAATATGAAGAATTCTGCATCAATTTTTATTCGGATGCATTTATTGCGGCGCTGGAGCGCTGGCTGTCGGAAAAAGAATGTACAGAGCCGGAATTATTTATTAAAATGTTGCAGTCGAGCATCGGCGCATTAATAAAATATGTAGAAACGGATAACGGGTAGCTGTTATCCGTTTTTTAAGTTCATTTTTACCCAATCCATTTAATTTTGAAATATACTTGTGCCGGGAACTTTTATAAAAATTTCACACATTTCCAAAAATGTCCCAAAATGTAACAATTTTTAAATTTGTCCTAAATTGTTACAAAAATGTCGTTGTGTCTAATGTAAATTGTTTCATTTCACAGTAAAATTTAACGCATATCGAGACTGAAGAAATGGAGAGATTACTATGGCGAACAAATTACAAAAGGGAATGCAGGATTTTGGTATTAAACAGGCATTAAAATATCTGGAAAAAGACCCGGAAGAAAATATTCCAAAGTTGATGGAAATGGTTGACCGGTTCGCACCGCAGGGCTGGTACGAAGGACAGCGTAATATGATTCGTAAGGTAATACAGGAAAAAGGCAACTGGTATGAGTTGATTTTACGACTTTATGAATTAGACCCGGGTGTAAGAAAAGCGTTCTTTCAGAACTTCATATTTAATGCAAGTTTAAACGGAAGTGCGTTACAGGACCAGCTTTCACAGGAAAATAACTGTAATATTCCGTGGGCAATTCTGCTTGATCCGACATCAGCCTGCAATCTGCATTGTACAGGATGCTGGGCTGCAGAGTACGGACATCAGTTGAATTTAAGCCTTGAAACGATTGATTCCATTGTAAAGCAGGGCAAAAAACTCGGTACTTATATGTACATTTACACCGGTGGTGAGCCGCTGGTTCGTAAACAGGATTTAATCAAGATTTGTGAAATGAACCCGGATTGTGAGTTCCTTTCATTTACAAACGGTACATTAATTGATGAAGAATTTTGTCAGGAAATGCTTCGTGTAAAGAATTTTGTACCGGCAATCAGTCTGGAAGGCTTTGAAGATGCCAATGATGAAAACGCGGACGTCGCGGCGATGGAGTATTCCAGAAGGTTCAGCACGCAATGAAACTATTAAAGTCCCACAAACTGCCGTTTGGTATTTCAACCTGCTACACAAGCAGGAATTTTGAAGATATCAGCAGCGAAGCTTTTTATGATATGATGATTGAAAGCGGCGCGTTATTTGTATGGTATTTCCATTATATGCCGGTTGGCAATTCCGCAGTGCCGGAATTACTGCCGACACCACAGCAGCGTGAGGAAATGTATAAGAGAATCCGTCATTTCCGTGAAACAAAGGCAATTTTCGGGATGGATTTCCAGAATGACGGTCAGTTTGTTGGCGGCTGTATTGCAGGCGGCAGACGGTACTTACATATCAATGCAAAGGGCGATGTAGAGCCATGTGTATTTATTCATTATTCAAATGTAAATATTCATGACTGCACACTGCTTGAAGCATTAAAGAGTCCGATTTTCCAGGCATATCATGACAACCAGCCGTTTAATGACAATCATCTGCGCCCATGTCCGATGCTTGAAAATCCGGAAAAACTCCGTCAGATGGTTAAAGAAACAGGAGCTGTCAACACCGATTATCAGGATATGGAATCCGTAGACCATTTGTGTGATAAATGCGAATCTTATGCGGAAAACTGGAAGCCGACAGCAGAACGTTTGTGGAATCAGAAGAAATAGAAGCAATAGAGCAAAGCCATAAAGAATAAAATATAAAGAATTGCGTAATATGAAAAGACTGCCGCCGGAACGTGAGGGATATATTGAATGCCTTCAATAAATCGGAAAGCTCGGCAGTCTGATTTTATATCTTTAATATATATGATAAGTTAAATATAAAAATTAAAAGAATTAAAAATTGCGAAGTACGTCATATATCTGCAAAGTAGGACATGACTATTGTATATCCGGTAACAAAATGATAAAATAAAGAAAAAGTTCGTGATTTGCGGAGGGGATACAATAAAAGAGGGGTGGGTATATGAGAAAAAAATTAATAGGTCTAGTGTTCACAGTATGTCTTATGTGCAGTGCGTGTACTGCAAAAAATCAAAGTGAACAGCCGCAAAGCAGTGATTTAAATCAGGCAAAGCAGCTTGAAATTCAGACCGTGCAGGAAACAGAAAATGATTCGCAGAGCTATTGGGGAACGGTGGCACATAATTTTGCAAAAGGCGAAGGTGGTTACTATTATATGGACAATGGTGACAGTTACTTGATGTTTTTTGATGAAGAAACACAGGAAAGCTATCCGTTATGTGCCTTGCCGAATTGTCAGCATAATACGACAGACTGCAATGCGTATGTTGGAACACAAAAAGGTACCGGATATTTGATGCAGACGGTTTATTATTATAAAGATTCATTATATTTATTAAACAGTGAAGGATTTTTGGTACGTTTTTCACCCGATGGCGCACAGCGGGAAAAGATAGTACAAGTATACCAGTATGGGCAGGGAGATACAGGAACAAATCTTGTATTTCATAATGATTATGTTTATGTATACAATATGAATCAACATTTGGGAATGGAAGAAGAATATGCAGAAACGATTACCAGATACTCCTTAGACGGAAAAGAACAGGCGGTCGTTGCACAGTATACGGGAGCAAGCTGTGCCATTATGCAGGCAAAATGCTATGGAAATCAGTTGTTTTTTATTATATCGGATGTACAGAAACAAAACGTAAATGATAAGGTGGTATTAAATCAGGCATATAAGGGACTGTATGTATACCGGACGGATACAATGGAAGCGGGCAGAGTGCTGGAACAGGAAGTTACGGGGTATTGCATAGATGAAAATACAAACAAGCTTTTTTATTTTGTAAAAGAGAAGGGATTGTATAGTTATGATATTAATACTAAAGAACGGAAGCTGCTTGTAGAGGCAGATGAAAAGAATCAAATGCCGGAAATTTCATTTGACGGACAATACATTTATATGGATAACAGTGCGTGGGCATCAATTTCAAAAAGAATGGGAAAAGAAGTTGAAAAACAGTGTTTTGTAATTGATACAAACGGTAATATGATTCAGCAAATTTCAGGGGAAAAGACACAGCGGATTTATTTTGGTGACGGCAATTATTTATTTGCGCAGACGGTCATTCAAAAAATAAGCGGGGGAAATTCAGAATACAGTTATATTAATAAATCATTGCCGGGTGAGTGGGAATGGAAGGCAATGGAGTAAGAACTGTGCCGTTATAGTGGAGGTGGAATTATGAAAAAAATATATATCATTGGAATAGTGCTGGCATTGGTATTTTCTATAACAGGGTGTGGGATACGGGAAATGAAAAATGCAGATAAGCAGGAGAGTACAGTATCGACAGAAACAAAAAGACAGGAACCGCTGAGAATAGAAAAAACACATAAAGACGGGATAACTTACATACAGGAACAATATTTACAATATCAGATAAAATATCTGGCAATGGATAAAAAAGTCATATCCGAAGAAAAAGTAAAAGAATTTATGTTAAAAGGCTATAAAGCTTCTTATGACAAAAAAGTAACTGATGAAAATGAAATTACAACAGAGTATTTAATTTGCGGCAATAATATTCAAATACCTGAAATTATTGAAAAAAATACCACTCAGAAGGTTGTGTATACACTGTATAACTTTGCTGGCGGATTATCAAAAAATGAATTTTCATTTTCAACAGATGAGTTAGAAGCGATGTATCAACCGTCTGTTGAAATTGAAGGAGAATCAGAGCAGACTGTTTATTTATTTTTTTGTATAGCCGTACAAAGTAACGGAGAAATAGAAAAATATTATAACGATTATAAAAAAGATTTGGAAAGTGCAGTGATTCAGGCAGGATATAACGGAAGTTGACGGAACAGAGCATACACAATATTTTGGCATACGTCAAAAATATGAAACCTCTGATACACCGGCATATTTAGAGTTATATTTATTAGAAATGGAGTAGCGGCATAGTGAAAGCGGGGGACTACCATGAAAAAAAGATACATCATACTCACAGTTACAATTTTATTATTTACAAGCATATTTGCCACTGGATGTACCCAAAAGCAGACTTCGGTTACACTGAATCCTTCAACTGAAGATGACCAGCCGTATTGGAATATCTTTGGGCGGTATATTACAAAATGTGAAAACGGATATTACTGTATAGAACAAATTGAGGCGGGGACAAACAGAATATGCTATCTTGATAATGAAACTAAAAACACAATTCCGTTATGTTCAAAGGCAGAATGCAGTCATACAGATGAAAATTGCAATGCGTATTTAAGCAAAAAATATAATGCACAGCAAATTTATTATTATAACGGTATGGTTTATGTGATTTACAATGATGATACTGACGGCTTATCCTATCTTGAGCAGGTTGCACCGGACGGTTCATATAGAAAAAGGCTGTTTGAAATCGGAGCTGTTTCTCCGGCATATTGTCTGACCTTTCATGATGAAAATGTGTACATTTATCAAAGACAGGGAAGTGTTTCGGGATATGAGGAATCCACAGCCGTACTTAGAAGACGTTCATTAGACGGAAAAGAAGATGAACATGCCTATGAGTACACAGGTTATGGTGCGGTGATTCATGCCGCCAAAAGCTATGGGGGGAAATTATTCTTTTTAGTGGAAGATGAGGGACGTGAAAGTACAGAACAGCATGCAGAGCGTACTTACACGCGTAAAGGCATTTTTGCATATGATTATGCAACAAAGAAAACACAAAATATATCGTCCGGGGACATAACGGATTACACAGTAGATGAAGTTTCACAAACGCTTTATTATTATGTATTTAATGACGGTTTATATAAACGTAAATTGTCGGACAGCAAGGCGGAAAGAATCTATAAAATGGTCGAAAATGAAACAAATATCTGCCAGCTTTCCTTTGACGGAAAATATTTATATATGAGTAATGAACAATATTCTGTTTACTTTTTCAAGCGTACAGATACTTATTTATATGTTATGGATACAGACGGAAATGAATTGAACAAGATTCCTACAGAAGGTATGTATTTTACCTGTTTTGGCGATGAGCAGAATGTTTTTGGCGCAGATTCATGGGGCGGCGGACAAAAATATTATATTGAAAAAGCAGATATCCTGACAGCAAAAGAATGGATACCGGTTAATTAAAATTAATTTAGAACGTGAAAGCGGGTGATTATCAATGAAGAAAAAAATGATGATAACGTGTACAGTTGTCCTTGTTACTGCGGCGGTAATTTTAGGGTTTGTCCTGAAAAATCAGGTACGTGAAAATCCTGATAAGAATACAGTAAACGTGGCCATCGAGCAGTGGGGCACAACACAAAATGAATCGCAGAACTATTGGAATCCCGACAACCATGCAGTTGCAAAGGGCATGGGCGGCTATTATTTTATTCAGACAACAGATGGAATTTCAAAAATAGCATTTTTTGATGAAACGACACAGGAAGCGGTTCCAGTCTGTGCAAAACCGGAGTGTACGCATAGTGACAATACCTGTAATGCGTATCTTTGTGATATGAAGCAGACCGGTTCGGCATTGTATCTGACCGATACGATATACTGCTATAACGGTTATCTGTATCTGATTCAATGTGAAGGTGGAATGGGAAAACTTGTGCGTATCCATACAGACGGAAGTGCAAGAGAAACCATTGCCGATTTATTTGCCAATACAGGCGTATCAAGCATATCACTTGTCTTTCATGAAAATGATGTCTATGCGTATGATGATACCGGACATGCGGGACAGGAGGCAGAAGCAGAAGAAGTTATTAAAAAAATTTCGCTGACAGACGGAACGGAACAGACCGTTTTTTCCTATACGGGAACAGGAGCTTCTATTGACCGCGGCAGAAGCTTTGGCGATAAGCTATATTTTGTTATCCGGGAATATACAAAGAATAAGGAAACCAAGGCAGTGTCATCTGATTATAAAGGCTTGTTTGAATATAATTTTGCCACCGGAGATACCAGAAAGGTTATAGATGCCGATGTCTGTGACTATCATGCGGATACAGAAAATCAGACGCTGTTTTATTTTGTGCAGGGAACGGGGCTTTATGCCTATGACATGACACAGGGCAGTAATACTCTTATTTATCCGGCGGAAGATGAACTGATACAGTGCAAAATGTCTTATGACGGAAAAAATCTGTATCTTTTTAACAACGGCGCAGGCAGAGCCACAGAAACAAAAACACGAATCCAAAGATATTGTTATGTGCTGGATACCAAAGGGAATCAGATTGCCAAAATTCTTTGCAACGGTGTCGTTTATTTTGGCGACACAGACTATTTGTTTGAAGAAAACGGAGATAATCTGGAATATATGAAAAAAGAAAATTTGTCAGATAAATCTGAGTGGATTCTGATAAATTAAAAATTGTCATATACAGGAGAATGGTATGGGAGAAGTAAAAAGGGTTTTTCATAAAAAAATGTGGATATTGATTGCGGTGGCAGTGCTAGGCAATTTGTGTCTGTTTTTGTACAGCGAGCTGGCAGGCAGAAGCTTTACGGAAATGTTTTTTGCGGCGGGACAGTATCAGAAGCTGGTTGAGCGTTATGAAAATATGAGTCTGGAACAGGCGCAGGAACGGCTGGGAACGGAATTCAGTAATATCCGTAAATACGCAAAAATTTTAAAGCAGGAGAACAGTCCGGAAGAAACGAAAGAACCTGTTCAAAATGAAATACAGAACAGTCAGACGGCAGAAAATGCGGTACAGAAGCAGACATCGGAAGAACTTTTATCGGAAGTCGATGAAGGCAGTCGTGAAATGATAGCGTATCACCAGAGCCTGACAGCACAGCAGCAGACCCAGTTAGAATTACAGTTAAAGCAGCTGCGCAGTAAGCTCAAATATCTGAACGGATATGAGGCTTCCATTGATACAGTCATGGCAAACGCAGAAAATATGAAACGATTCCGTATTTTCTCCAAGCAGAATACATTTTCCTACAGCAACATTTTAAGGACGGCACAGGACTTTGAAAGAGTACAGAATGTCGAACTGAAGTTAGACAACGATAAGGGCGCAGATGTATTTGTTCACTACAACCTGATGTATTACATTGCGGCAGCGCTTATGGTGGCGGTGATTTATTCCCTTTTTGATGAACGTGAAAACGGAATGTGGCAGATTGTACATAACACCCCAAACGGAAGAACTGTACTTGCCCTCAAAAGACTGCTGTTGTTAGCGGGCGGTTCCTTTGCGATTCTCTTTCTTTTGTACGGCACGACATTTCTTACAGCGATGCTGTTATACGGCGGAGTAAAGGATTTGGCAAATCCGGTACAGACCTTTGTGGATTTTGGAAAATTTACATATACACTCAGTAAAGGTGCATATTTCCGCAACCATACGCTGATTTGCACAGCGGCATTTGTCGGCATAGAGATTCTCGTTTATCAGAAAATCGAAGTGCAGAGTGTGTATAACGTTTTTCATTATATTAATGTTGTCAGCTTTTTAAAAATCAGTGATTTGTACAGCACGTATATCAACTGGGGTTTTCAAAATTATGTATTTTCGGTCTTTTCCGTGGCGTTGTTTTTCTTAACGGTGTGCAGTCTGTTTTGCGGAATTTTTGCGGTAATGCGCTATGCCGCCATGCGGCCGAATACAAAAGTATCATTGTTATCCCGCATGTTTACGGCGGTTCACGGACAGTACCAGCGGGGATTTTTTAAATATACCAGTATTTGCAAAATATCCGGTAGTATTAAAAGAACTGCACAAGCTGGTGATAACAGGCAAAGCCCTGTGGGCGGTGGCAGCACTGATAATCATAGCGGCATATTTCAGTACAACCGGACAGATGACATTTACCGATGCACAGAAAGAGTATGACAAAATGTATTTAGAGCATGGCGGAAAAGAGTACGGTTATATTGAAGATTATGTGCAGGAACGGCTCGAAGCATACCGGCAGGCGCAGGAAGCATTGGAAGAAGCGGCGGCGGCATATGAGGCCGGTGAAATTGAATTAAAAGAGTATACGGCGGCAGTCAGTGCCTTGCAGTATCAAAGACAGGTTGTAAATACGATTCAGGAGTACCAAAGCAAACTCTCTTACGCAGAGCAGATACGGGAAACAACCGGACAGGAAATATGGCTGATTTCCGACAGAGGATATGAAGAAATTTTCGGAAAATACAGCAGACAGCGTGAGTTTATTTTAATCCTTGCACTGGTAACGGCAATTATGATTATTGTATCTGAAAGTATTGCCATGGAGTACAGAACCGGCATGTATCAGATTGTACACAGTGCGCCAAACGGCAGAGCGGCGGTGATGCGCTGGAAGATTACCGCCTGTGTTGTATTGACCATAGGGCTGACAGCGGCGGTTTACGGCATTGATATCTGGAATCTGCACCACATTTACGGTATGCCGTATCTGGCAGCACCGGCGTTAAGCCTTACATTTCTGGAAAATGCGTGGGGCGGGCTTGCAGGTCATGTGAGTATTTCAGGGTGGCTTATGATATTACTGCTTGTAAGATTGGTTGTAGCATTGTTTACAATGACAGCTGCCATGCTGGTATCTAGAGCGATTGGAAAAAAGGGAAACAGAGCCTTGATGCCGGCAGTACTGGCAGGCGTTATTTTGCTGGTGTGGATACTGCATCAGGTGACACAGCTTGTATAAAGGAAGGGTGAAAAATATGGAATTACAGTTAGAGGGCTTATCTAAAACATACGGTACGGTGCAGGCATTACGGAAAGTAACTTACACTTTTAAGCCCGGCATTTACGGGATACTGGGGGCAAACGGCGCCGGAAAAAGTACGATGATTAACTTGATAACAGATAATGTCAGCAGGGACAGCGGCAGTGACGGCGGCAAAATTTTATATGACGGAGAAGATATTTTAAAGCTGGGGAAAAGGTTTCGTGCGATTGTCGGTTATATGCCACAGCAGCAGGGATTTTATGAGGATTTTTCACCCAAAGCATTTTTAAAATATATGGCAGAGGTCAAAGGTTTAAAAGGAAAAAATGCAGAGGGTAAAACGGTCAATCAGCAGATTGACGAACTGCTTGAGGTTGTCAATTTAACCGGAGTTGCCCATAAAAAAATCGGCGGTTTTTCCGGTGGCATGAAACAGCGTGTGCTGCTGGCACAGGCACTGCTCGGCAATCCGAAAATTCTCATTCTGGATGAGCCGACCGCGGGACTTGACCCAAAGGAGCGTATCGGAATCCGTAACTACATTGCCGAACTGTCAAAGGATAAAATCATTTTATTTGCAACCCACGTAGTCAGTGATATTGAGTGCATTGCAGACCACGTCCTTTTAATAAAGAAGGGACAGATTGTAGCAACGGGGACTCCGGTGGAACTGATTGAGAAAATGCAGGGAAAGGTCGCTGAGATTACCTGCACGCTGGATGATGTCGGTGCATTGCAGGCAGAGTATAAAGTCGGAAATATCCGTCAGCGAAAGAATGGACTGGCACTGCGGCTTGTCGGGGACATCCTGCCTAAAGAAGCCGTGCCGGTAGAAGATAATATTGATTTAGAAGATGTATATTTATATTATTTTGAGTAGAGAGACTTTTTGTGCCGTTTTGTAATGAAATCAACC
>ERZ791682.455-NODE-455-length-23492-cov-2.84968_pt1 | contig 23492 bp, 25 predicted proteins | sample MGYA00509958_ERZ791682 | MGnify/ENA primary metagenome ERZ791682 (study PRJEB30046, sample SAMN00715194) | human gut metagenome | study: EMG produced TPA metagenomics assembly of the A metagenome-wide association study of gut microbiota in type 2...
ATCTATAAATTTACAAATTTCTTTTGCCAATATATTTTTAATCCTACTTGAAATATTCTTCCAAAATCAATTATATTTCCAAATACTTAAAAATTTAAATTTATAATTTTTCTATATTAATCCAATAAAAACAAAGAAACGATGTAGAGAAAAGTTTTATAAAAATATAATTAACAAAAATTAATTATGTAACTATACAAAGGAGGTAAAATATGCAGTTGGTAATAGCATTACTATTAGGATTGGCCCTTGTTATATTTTTTATACTTAAAACTAAAGTCCAAGCATTTCCAGCATTACTTATAAGTGCTATATTTATAGGATTACTTGCAGGTATGTCAACTAATGAAATAATGGCTTCTATATCATCAGGATTTGGTGGAACATTATCAAGTATAGGAATAGTAATTGGTCTTGGTGTTATGATGGGAAAAATACTTGAAGTTACAGGTGGGGCTAAAAAAATGGCTTCTGTAATTTTAAAATTGGTAGGTATCCAGAGAACAGAAATAGTTCTATTATTATCTGGTTGGTTAATTTCCATCCCTGTATTCTGTGATTCTGGTTTTGTTATATTATCAGAGCTGGCAAAAGAATTTTCTCGTAATACAAAAAAATCTATGGTTAAGTTAGGTTGTTGTCTGGGAGCTGGATTATATTTGACACACCATTTAGTTCCTCCTACACCTGGACCACTTGGTGTTGCTGCTATTTTAGGAGTTGATGTTGGGCAATTGATTATATGGGGAACTACAGTTTCAATATTGATGATGCCTATTCCTCTTATTTACTCTAAATATATATCAAACAAAATTCCAGATATAATTCCTGAATCAACAAGTGAAGTAAAATTTACAGATGAAAATCTTCCCAGTGGACTTATGTCTTTTTTACCAATACTTGTTCCTGTTGTATTAATTCTTATTAATACAGTAAGTGCAGCAAAGGGAATTAATAATTCTATAATCTCTCTTGTTGGTAATCCTATAACTGCAATTTTAATTGGTACTCTTATTGCTATTTATGGATTAACTGCAAGAGTTTCAAGAAGTGAAGTTATTAAAACCCTAGAAACTTCTCTAGCAGACGCTGGATTAATTATCTGCATAACTGGAGCAGGAGGAGCCTTAGGTTCAGTGCTGAGAACTTCTGGAATAGGAGATTATGTGGCAAATATAATTGCTTCATCAAGTTTTCCACCTATACTTCTTCCTATGATAATGTCATCACTCCTTAAATTATCACAAGGAAGTGGAACAGTATCTATGATAACAACAGCATCAATATTAGCTCCTATGATTTCAGGATTAGGAATTTCACCATTAATTACAACATTGGCAATATGTGTTGGAGCACAATGTGCCTCAATTATAAATGACAGTTATTTCTGGGTTGTTACAAAGTTTTCTGGAATGGATGTAAAAGTTGGACTAAAAGCCTGGAGTACTACTACTTGTGTTATGAGCATAACAGGCTGTGTTATAGTATTTATTCTAAGTTTTTTCTTATAAGGAGGAGAGGTAATCATGCGCAGTCAAAAAGTTTATGCAGGGCCTAGCAGAATAGAAGCAAGAGCCCTACTGTATGCAACAGGAAAATTAGAAAAAGAAATTGGAAAAAAACCCTTAATTGGAGTGGTTAATTCATTTAATGAAATAGTTCCTGGACATTTTCATTTAAGAACAATAGCAGAAGCAGTTAAACTTGGAGTTGCATCAGCAGGAGGTATTCCTGTTGAATTCCCTGCAATAGCAATATGTGATGGAATAGCAATGAGTCATGAAGGGATGAGATACCCATTAGCATCAAGAGAGCTGATAGCAGACAGTATTGAAGCTATGACGCTGGCACATGGATTAGATGGACTTGTATTAATAGCAAATTGTGATAAAATAGTTCCTGCTATGATGATGGCTGCCCTAAGACTTAATATTCCTGCTATTTTAGTCAGCGGAGGTCCAATGGCAACAGGTCATTATAGAGGAAAACCAGCTGATTACAGTACATGCATAGAAAAAATTGCAGCATATAAACTAGGAGAAATGGATGAAAGTGAAATGGAAGAATATGCACATTCTGCTTGTCCTTCATGTGGTTCATGTGCAGGAATGTTTACAGCTAACAGTATGAATTGTTTATCTGAAGTATTAGGTCTTGCATTACCAGGAAATGGAACTATTCCCTCATACTATGGAGAAAGAATAGCATTAGCTAAACTTAGTGGAGAAAGAGTCATTGAGCTTGTGAAAGAAGATATAAAACCTAGAGATATTATCAACAAGGAGTCTTTTTACAATGCTATAACTGTTGATATGGCAATTGCTGGTTCAACTAATACTACACTACATTTACCTGCAATTGCTCACGAAGCTGATATTGAAATTAATTTGGAACTATTTGATGAAATATCTAAAAAAACTCCAAACTTATGTCATATAAGCCCATCTGGAGAAAATTTTATGTTTGATTTTTATATTGCTGGAGGTATTCCTGCAGTAATGAGTGAATTAAATAAGAAAAATTTATTAAACTGTAATACACTTAATGTAAATGGAAATACTCTGGGAGAAAATATAAAAGCAGTTGTAGTTAAAGATTATGAAATCATAAGAAATATTAATAATCCATATAATATTGAAGGTGGTATAGCAATCTTAAAAGGAAATATAGCCCCTGATGGATGTGTTGTCAAAGCTGCTGCTGTTTGTAATGAAATGATGGTACATTCAGGACCTGCCAAAGTTTATACAAGTATGGAAGAAGCTGCTGAAAGCATTTTTAATGGTGACGTAATAAAAGGTGACATTGTTGTAATAAAATATGAAGGCCCTAAGGGTGGTCCTGGAATGAGGGAAATGCTTAGCCCTACATCAGCAATTGTGGGAATGCATTTGGATAAAGATGTAGCTTTAATCACAGATGGAAGATTTTCAGGAGCTACAAGAGGAGCTGCAATAGGACATATTTCTCCAGAAGCCATGGAAGGAGGAGTTTTCTCTATTATTGAAAATGGGGATATTATTTCTATAGATATCAAAAATAGAAGTATAAATCTAGATGTTAAGGATGATATAATAAAAGAAAGAATGGAAAAATGGATAAAACCTGACCCAAAAGTAAAAAAAGGTTATTTAGTAAGATATTCAAAAATGGTATCATCTGCGAATAAGGGAGCTGTTGTAGAATAATTAATAGGATGGTTAATTTGTATGGATGACAATAAGGAAAATTTAACTAGAAAAGATGTTATAAAATTTTTAATTAATCTAATTAAGGAAGGAAAATTTAAAGCAACACAAAAATTGTATTCAGAGAATTTTATTGCTAAAAAACTTGGAATAAATCGCTCAATGGTACATGAAGTGTATACAGCTTTAGAATGTATGGGGATACTTGAATGCATTCATGGAAGGGGAACTTATTTAAAACAGGTAGATAATAGTGTTTTAAATTCTCCTTTATGTCTATTAGCCTTTTTATTGGAAGGAGATCCTCTGCAGACATTAGATTTTAGAAGAATTATCGAAATAGGAATAGTAGAAAAAGTTATACATCAAATAACACCAGAAGATATTCAAAAAATGTATGCAGCAATTGAGAATATCAAAAATACAAATGATTATATGGAAGCAAGTAAAAATGATATATTAATCCATTCTATTTATGTAAATTCCATTGATAATGAATTAATTTCTTTTGTATATAATATGAGTGTCACATATATTACATACATATCAAATGATAATTGGAAAAAAATTCTGTTATCAGAAAACCAAAAATTAAAAAAAGCTCAAATTGCACAACATTTTAATATTATAAAAGCATTAGAAGAACATAATATAAAAAAATGCAAAAAATATATCTTAGAGCATATTACTTATATTGGAGATATCCTTATGAAATAATTACAAAAGCACAATAATTTATCATGCTTTAGGCTGTAGATGATTAAACCTATCTACAGTCTTTTTCTATCTTTGAAAGTATGTTAAAATATTTCTCTTGATTCTTTAATAGCCAAAAATCATATTATCAGAAAATTTGATTCTACAGTTAATTTATCCTTTTAAGTTTATAAAAAAATCTTTATTTGTAGTTTTTTGTTCTAAGTTCTCTAATTTTCCCTTTGATAAAATCTAGCAAAAATATGTATTTTCAATGTACCTTATATCTATATGACTCTTTCTTTACTTAAAGGTTCTATTAGAGATTTCTTTTTTCATAATATTTATCTTAATTTTTACTTTATTCTTTTGTATTTTTCTCAACTATAAAAGTACGATTTTCATCGTACTTTATTCATTATCCCTAAATCTATTTCTTTTACCAGAATTATTATAGATCTTTATTAAAATATATGTATATGCTCAATAATAATTTTTATTCTGTTATGTATATTTTAAGTGGCTGACTGCACTTAATATTCCCTAAAGATTTCAGATTTGAATATTCTCCAAGCTCTATATACTCTTTGTAATCAGGTTCGCTCTCATCACATGGAACTATTTTATATGGCTCTTTTAAATTCAGAATATTATCCCTCATGACTTTCATATACTTAAATAAATCAGGATTTAGTTTCCTCTCCAATCCAAATTTTCTTCCTGGAGTAAGCACTCCAGCTGAATAATATTTAATATCAAAATATTCAAGAGTTTCTCTTTTTATTTCTAGCTTTATTCCATTTTTTACAATGATATTGTCATTCATCAATATTTTCATTTTAGCCATGATTACACTTTTTATACTATTTTTTACAAATTCTTCTCTCATTACTCCATATTCCAGATTTCCATAATTATTCATAAATATAATCACATCATTAAGCTCTTCAGTAAGAAAAGGCAATTCATATGGAGGTGCTTTTTTTCTTTTTACCCTCCTTCTCTCCGCCCTAATTCCTGTAGATATATCTATTACAGCTCCGATTCTATTTATAGCATGAACTGTCCATTCATCTTCAATTAAATATGTCTGTATAAGACTTTGCTTTCTTTTTCTTTCATAGTCATCATTATACAAATAATTTGTCAGAAGTATATAATACAGAACTTCTACATGCTCAGTAAGGTCTTCTTTATTTTCTATTTTTCTTGCTGCAATTTTTTTTATTTCTTTTTCTTCTTCAGCTTCTTCAAATGCCTGACAAATCTTATCTTTTGCATTTTCTTCTAAGATTGCAGGGGATATCCAGCCATCTTCCAAGATAAATTTTGAATAGATTCTTTCTATTACTTCTTTGGTAAATTCAGGATGTCCCCAGATATTTTTTAAATCATGAAGTTCTCTTGGGGGTCTTTTTTCATCTTTTATTTCTGAATTTATTCCAGAACCAATAGGATTCCATAATACAGTTTTGTTCTTTCCTCCAGTGGCCATATACACATATTGTGCAATAAAACCCCCATATTTATTTCCTGTAAGATGTATTTCATCTCCCTCTTCAAAATAGTTTTCCTGTACATATTTATAGAGCCAATATCCTGCTATTAGATGAGCACAGTTTCTCTCATAGATTTTCATATCATCAAGTGTAATTTCGTTCTTTTTTACGTCGATTAACTTTTCTCCCCCATTAAATGCAATAACTATTTTATTCTTTTTTTTGAAAACTACCCCTCTAAAACTTCCTTTATATCTGTTATTAGGAATTTTTTCTGTTTTCTTTAGATACAATCTATATATATCACTGTATCCTGTACCAAAAAGAAATTTCCACCCAGAAAAATTGAAAACAGGTTTTTTAGATTTTTCAAGACTATATCTCATAAAAACTCTCTTATCATTTCCTGGATACTCACTTAATTCTTTTCTCTTTAAATTTACACTTGGACTCAATATATTCCATAGTTCTTTTTTATCCAATATATTTGTCACTAAATCATCAGATCCAGCCTCTTCTATGCTTCTTTTGCTTAGATTTTCCCAGTTTAAATAACTCATTTGACTAAAAAAGGCATAATCTATATCTCTCATCTTTTGTCCTCCTAAACTGCATCTGTAATGATTTTTTATATTTCTATTATATACTATTTTTTCAATTCTTCCATCAATTTAAAAACTTCATCTATGCTCATATCAAACATTCTGCTGTTTTCATCTATTACAGAAAAATATTTTCTCACTTTTTCTATTCCAAATTCTTTTTCTAATTCTTTCCAGTATTTTGACTCCTTAGGAAAAAATCCCAAAGTGTCACTCCCTATTGAATCCATCCAGAAACGAATCTCATAATCAGGACTTAATACCTTATTCAATGCCTTGATAGTACTATCTCTGTCTGCTCCTTCTCCTTTATATTCTATAATATATTCCTTTCCTTTGAATTTTATAACTATATCAAATCCCTTATCATTTTCTGCTTCTCTTGCCTCTCCATCTAAATCTCCAGTCTGAAGAAATTTTTCACAGTATTTTATTATCTCTTCATCATATTCACGCCAGTCTATCCACAAAATTCCTTCATCTTCCCAAAGTATATCAATTCTCTCTTCTAAATCTGCCTTTAAATATTTTCTTATATTGTCCATCTTTCCTCCATAAGTATTGATTGTATTCTCTATTGTTTTATCCTCATTTTAATTTATTTTTTCTATATAGATATAGTTTACATTATTTTTACTATAAAATAAAGCTCCCCTTTTTAATCTACATTATTTTTACTATAAAAAAATATCTAAATACAGTATAATCAAAGTAGGTTAAATTTAAATATAGGAGGTAATTCTTATGAAAATTTTGATATTAAATGGAAGTCCGAGAATGAATGGGAATACTAGAACTGCTTTAAAAGCTATTGAATCTGGAATAGATACTTCAGGTAATCAGGTAGAATTTGTAGATATAACCAAATACAAATTAAGCGGATGTACTGGTTGCAACAGCTGTCATACTAATGGTGGCACTTGTATCATAAAAGATGACTGTATACCTCTAGTAGAAAAAATATGTGAAGCTGATACTGTAATATTTGGTTCTGCTGTTTACTGGTGGGGAATAACTGCCCAGCTTAAAATGCTTATTGATAAAATGTATTTTAAAAACACTGTTCTGCCTAAACAAAAGAAAAATATAGGAATAATAGCTGTTGGAGCTGATGAACTAAGTGGAGAGCAATATGATCTTATCAGCAGACAATTTAAATGTATCTGTGAATATCTGGATTGGAATCTCATAATAGATGAAGCTATCTCTGCTGCTGAAATAGGAGATATGGCTAAACAAACTGGAAGAATGGAAGAATTAAAAGAAATTGGAAGAAAATTAAAATAGAGTAATATAAATTTTATTACTATACATATACATATTAAAAGCTGGCTAAAATAAATTTAGTCAGCTTTTTCTTTAGTTAGTTTCTTAGAGGGTGTAAATTTTATACTCTTTTTAGGATATATTTTCATGAGTTCCTTTGTAACTGGGTTTGCTATTATTCGAGGTTTTCTCTCTAATATTTCAAAAGTTCCCTTTCCTACAAATTTTACTTTTCCACTTGATATTAAGGCTTCTTCTACAGTTTCAAGAAAAATTCCTATCTCTTTTATAGCTTGAGTTATATCAATCTCATTCTTGCTCATTTTTTGATATACTTTTGCAAGTCCTCTTTTATTCACTGCTCTCACCTCTTTTATTTACTAATTCTATCAATCCTTCTCCTGCTCTGAATTTTATTATTTTTTTAGACTGAGTATATTTTTTTTCAGGCTGTTTTGGAATAGATATTTTTCTTGGTTTTACATTTTTTTCTTCAAATACTCCCCAATTTTTAAATGTTACTTTTTTATCTTCATCTATTGCTTTTAATAAAGCCTTCCAGAAATTTTCTATTTTCTCTTTTGCTTCTTTTTTACTTTTTATTCCATTTCTTTCTTTATAGAATTTAATAAATCCTGATTCTGTCATTTGTACCTCCAATAGAATTATAGTATTTTCTCAAGTAATTTTGTCACATATACTCATGATTATTTTTAATATGACACTCAGCTTTTTTAATTTAAAAATATTCTATTCAAAAACATTCTATAAAACTAGTTTTTTAAAAATATGTTCTCTTTAATATAATAAAGCGAACTTTTAAAAAAAATTTTCTCATCCTATTATACTCTTTAATATTAAAAATATCAACTTAAAAAACAAATATGATCCTAGAGGGTCATAAAAACACTATGTAGAAAAAATAAAGGTTTTTACTCTGTTAGTGTTCGCTTTATTATATTAAAGAGAACTATTGATTTTTTATTGTTTTTTTCAGAGGTTTTTTCTTCCCCGAAAACAAAAAAGCAGAGGTTTTTTCTCTGCTTCCATACTTATTTTGTTTTAATTATTCCGATCAATAGCTTTTTTAAAGCTTTTTCTATTTCTACTTTTCCTGCTAAAGTATCCTTTATTAACTCCCCCAAGATTTTCATAATTTTTAGCCTAAACTTTATCTACAATTCTTCCAAAATTTTCATATAACTTCAACAGTCCTAAATTTCCTAAAATCTATTTGTAGCTATGAGCTTTCATTAAATTTAACTAGTATTTTTTCAATATTATTTCCTTATTGTACTAGAATATCCTTGTAAGTCATCTGCCTTTCCTCATACTTTCTTATTTAAATAATGTATCTTGTATTTATTTCCTCCCCATTCCACTACTTTTGCTTTAATTTGAACAGGAGTTCCATCTAGCAAATTAGTTTCTTCATTATAAAATCCTTTCGTACAGTTAGATATTTTAGCACATCTTCCACATGGTTCTGAAGCTTTCCACATGAAATTATAGCATTTCTGTCCTATACATTCTTCTCTGGTTTTTCCAAATTTTTCACAAGCAGGCTGATTTATATACATAATTTCTGAAGTTTCTGCATCTGAAATAAAGACCATATCAAAAATCTGATCTAATATCCATTCAATATTTTTCAAATGATTAATAGGTGAATATTTTTCCATTCCTTCTGTGAAAACCTTATAACTGTTTTTTCCAGAAATTTTAGCAGCGAGAAGAGCCATATCTGCATTGTAATATAAAGAATCATAATCATCTCCAAAATATGTTCTGCACACTCCAGCAGAACATGTTATAGGCAAATCATTCCCTATATTTTTTATCATATCAAAAAACTTATTCAGCTTGTTTCCAAGAGCTTTTTCAGAAATAGTTCCTAAAACAAATACTACAAATTCATCTCCACCTATTCTTGAAATATTATCTACTTCTAAGAAGCTTTTTTTCAGACTGTCAGCTATTCCTTTAAGTACTTCATCTCCTTTTACATGTCCATGTATATCGTTTATCTTTTTAAAATTATCAATATCAATAATTATAAAAGTTCCCTCTACATTTCCACCTTCAAGGATATCATTAACTCTTGCTTTTATCTCTCGTCTGTTAAATAATCCTGTAAGTGGATCATGTTGCGAATGATATTTCAAATCAAAAATCATATTTTTTATATTTGAATCAATCTCATCAGATTCTACTACTTTAAATAGCTCCTTGTCTTCTAAATTTAAAAGTACATCCATTTTATCTGGAGAAATAATTTCTTTCTTATCAATAAAAAGTTTATCCAATTTTTCTTCAGATATTGGAGGGGAATAATAGTACCCCTGTGCGTACTGACAGCCTATATTTTTTAGTGTATAAACCTGTTCCTCAGTTTCCACACCTTCAGCAACTACTACAAGATTAAGTTCTTTTGCCAGATTCATTATTACTTTCAGCATAATTTTGCTGTTTTTATCTTTCTCTATGCTGTGTACAAATTCCATATCTAATTTTAAAACATCTATTGGAAGCTTTGCCAGCATATTTAAAGAGGAATACCCAGTTCCAAAGTCATCCATTTCTATGACAAATCCAATTTTTTTAAGTTTTTTAACCCCTTCTATTATCTGCTCAGAATTTTCAGTATAAGCTGATTCTGTTATTTCCAGATGAAGAGCCCTAGGAGATATATTGTATTTTTTTACCAATTCCAAAAGTATATCAGCAAGATTATTATTATACAAATTTATACGAGATACATTTACAGATATTGAAAGATTGTCATAACCATTATCTGACCATTCTTTTAATTTTTTACAAGCCTCTTCCCATATAAAGCGGTCTATCTTTGTGATAAAACCATTTTTTTCAAAAAGATCTATAAATATTCCTGGCACTATCATTCCAAACTGAGGATGATCCCATCTTACCAAAGCCTCTGCTCCCACTATTTTTTCAGTTTTAAAATCATACTTTGGCTGATAATATGCCTTGAATCTTCTATTTTCAAGAGAATTTTTCATATCATTTATCAAAACCTGCTCTTGAAGAAGTTTTTTACGAACAGTATCATCATAATAGGCAAATTTTTCATGGTATTTATCCCTTACCATTCCTGCTGCAATTATAGCCCTATCACACATTAGCTCTATAGAAATTTCTTTATCTTCTACTTGATATATTCCATAGCGTATCACAATATTCATACTTTTATTAAATTCTGATACTCTCTTAGATATTGTTTTTAAAATATTTTCTATATTTTTTATATCAGCAACACACATAAGGAAATGATCTGCTTCTGATCTTCCACATATTCCAAATTCACTTATTACATCTTCAATAACTCTAGCTGTATATTTAAGGAGTTTATCTCCCTCTTTGCTTCCATATATATCATTTACAAATTTGAATTTCTCTATATCAACAAAGACAATAGTAAAATTCTTTGTTAAAAAATCCTTGAAAAGATTAGTACATTTAAAATAGAAAAACTCCTTGTTATATATTCCTGTAAGAGAATCTTTTTCTACTTTATTTATAAATGAAGATGTTTCACGTATTTTAATAATATTAGCTAATCTATGAAGAATAATAACTGGTCTATAAGGTTTTACTAAAAAACCTGCTGCTCCCCTTGATAAAGCTTCTACCTCTATAGCTTCATCTTCTTTTTCAGCAGTTACCATAACAGGTATATATACTAATTCTGGATCTTTTATTTTTTCAACTAGAAAATTATAACATTCTTCTACTGGAACAGTTATGTTTAAAAGCACTACAAAAATATTGTCTTTTTCCCTTCTCAATACTTCCAGTGCTTCTTTTCCATTTTCTACCTGTAAAACCTTGTAATCAAAGTCTAATATATCTTTTAATATCAATCTATTATTATAATCACTGTCAACTATCAACACCACTTTTTTTATGGGCATTATTTTCTCCTTTTATATTTCTCTTTTTAAAAAGAGAAAACTTTATTTATTTTATATTATTTATTTTAATTTCTTTGATTATTTTTTAGAATTAAAGATTGCTCTAGTTATTCAGATTATATATCCTTAATTCTAAAAATTCAACTAAATCATTCTTATTTTCTAAAAAGATTATCAAAACAAGCAATAAAGCATCTCAAAACCTTATATATATTATCAACTCAAATTATTTTATTATTATCCATATACATATTTTCCTAGAAAATTTACATGCACTGTTCCCAAAAGATTTATTCTTTTAAATTCCTCTCATCTCTGAATGTTTATAAGCATATTTTTTCACATCTTCTACATCAAATAATTATTTATATTTCATATAAATTCAATTATATTTAAATACAAGAAGTAAATATAAAATACTTATTAAAAAAAATTTTATTGACAATTTTATATTATATCTATATACTTATTGGTAGAATTCTACTTAATTAAAATGAAGGAGTAAATTATGAAGAAAATAATTCAAAAATTTGGTTATGACTTTTATATAAGAGAAATTGGGCATAATATAAAATACACTAATGATCGAAAGCTTCTTGACCATAATATCACAAATCAGCAGGCACGTTTATTGGGAGAAATATATAATAGACTTACAAATAATTTAGAAATAAGCCGGCTTATTTTGAGTAATTTAATGAACCTTAGTGGCCCTTCTGTTACAAGTCTTTTAAATGGACTTGAAAAAAATGGCTTTATTATACGACACCCAGGTAGTGAAGATGAACGAACAATAATAATAGAAATCACTTCTAAAGCACAAAAACTCATAGATAAATCAAATGATATATTTAAAGAGACAGAAAAAAAACTTTTATATAATTTTTCAAATGAAGAAAAAAAAATATTTTTAAAATTATTAGAAAAAGCTTATCTAAATATGAGTTAATACTCTTTAAAAACTTTTTTATATTTATTTAGGTAGAATTCTACTTTTTTTTTAATGGAGGAAATAAAATGGAAAATAAAAATAACACTTTGTATTATTTAAAAGAAGCTCCTGTATCTAAAGCTATTTTTCATATGGCTATTCCAATGATTTTAAGTATGATAATTAATATAATTTATAATATTACAGATGCATTTTATATAGGAATGTTAAACAGTACTTCTATGCTTGCAACTATGGCTCTTGTTCTTCCATTTACTACAATTCTCATGGCTATTGGAGAAATATTTGGGACAGGAGGAAGTACATATATTTCACGTTTATTAGGCGAAAAAAATTGGGAAGGAGTAAAAAAAGCATCTGTTGTTAATTTTTATCTTTCAATATTTGCAGGGTTTATATTTATATTAATTATTATTCCAATGACCCCTTCAATTTTGAAAATACTTGGTTCTTCTGGAAGTAATCTTATTCCTACAAAGAATTTCATAACAGTCTATACAATAGGTGCACCATTTATTATTACAAACTTTACTCTTGCTCAAACTTTGCGTGGAGAAGGAGCATCTAAAGAATCATTAATAGGAATGTTAATCAGTATAATAATAAATATACTTCTTGACCCTATATTTATATTTTCATTTCAAATGGGAACCTCTGGTGCTGCTCTTGGTACTGTTATAGGAAATATTTTCGCTGTAATATATTATATTTGGTATTTAACAAAGAAAAGTACAGTTCAAAGTACTTCATTTAAATATTTTAAGCCTGATAAAGATATTTTGACAAATATTTTCAAAGTAGGAATATCAGCATTTTCCTTATGCTGCTTTCTTATTATATCTGGATTAGTGTTTAATAATTATGCTATGATGTATGGAGAACATGTAGTTGCAGCATTTGGAATTGCAAATAGAATATGCCAGATTTCGGATTTTATAGGCATAGGTCTTTATGTTGGAGTTGTGCCACTTATAGCATTTGCTTATTCTGCTGGAAATACAGAGCGACTTAAAAAAATATTAAAAACTACAGTTTCATATTTAACTATTGCTATTCTAGGAATTTCATTTGTTTTATACATTTTAAGGAATCAAGTGATGAGCCTATTCAGTATTCAAAGTGATTTAATCGATGTAGGGACAAAAATATTAGTTATTCTATTAATTTCTACTTTATTTGCTGGAATATCTGGGATGTTTACAAGTATGTTTCAAGCATTTGGTAAAGGAATACAATCTAATATAATGTCTGTTACAAAGGGAATAATTTTTATTCCTATCATTATCATTGGAAATATTTTATTTGAGTTGGATGGTGTTATTTGGTCAATAACTATTTCAGAATTTTTAACATCTTTAATAGGACTTTTATTATGGATTTTCAGCAGAAAAAGTATTATTGATTCACCATTAGAAGAGAGAATTTCTGATAGTCTATCATAACTTTCATATATTAATATTTTTTACTTAAAAACCATAAAGGCCTCAGTTCGTTTTTCCTGAAAAAAGTCACTTTTTCATTAATTTTTTTAAACTTTATATTATCTATTTCCAAGGTTTCAAATACATAAAGTTGTTGTTAATCTAAATTTTTTATTCTTGGTTTAAATTTGAAGCCTAAAAGGTATGTTAACGCAAACATCTGCTCTACATATTCTGCTGTATCAGTAGAATGTTCATAAATTTCAAGTTCAGTTTCATGATATAATAATCCATCTAAAATATGATTACTATCTCTACCTTCGAGCATTTGAACATAGTAGGGTGTCTATAGATTACCAATGTGTCTGTATATATCCCCACCTATATTCCCATTGTGAGCATTATAATATGCTGATTCTAATATGTTCATTTGAAATAAATCTGTAGTCCAAATTAAAGCTTAAAATTTTAATTGAATATAAGGATAACAAATGGGAGTATTTTAATTTGAAGAAAGTATAATAGAAACAAAAGATGGATTAAGAGAAATCATAATCAAGGCTTAAATAATCAACATTTAGGTCTTGATTTTATTGATATAGTTTAATATTTTTGGAAAAAAGTCACAAAAATTGGAGCTATCCCTATTACTAATAAAAATCTATCTACATGATCTTTGCTAAAGTGTCTGTTTATAATTTTTTCCACATATTAAATTTTTTTTTATTGTAAGGAGAGTGATTTTTTTATTTCATTCTATCTCCATTTGCAAATATTAAGCTTCTGCTCAGTATTGATATTCTATTCCCATACTTCCTTGTTATTAGAATTCCTTCATCTTTCATTCGATATATAGTACTTCTATGTCTTCCTGTTATTGCTGCCACCTTATTTACTGTTGTCCACATTCCTAATTCTTCCTCATATCTCCTTTGAATATATTTTTCACACTCATTTCCCTTTTCCAATTTTTTAACTGCATTGTTTTCAATTATTTTTGCTAGTTCTTTTTCTTTTGTCATTTTTTTGTTCCTCCATAAATTTTAATCATATACTAAATATCTCTTTTTAATATACATAACTGATATTATACTTGTTTAATCCTTAAAGTCAAGAAATAAAGTCTTTCTCTTAACTCCATTTAACTAGGGTTATGCACATTTGCTTTTACAAAAATAAAAAAACACTAGAATTTCTTCTAATGTTTCTTTATATATTTATACATTTTTATTTTTTAACTAAACTTTATACATTTAGAAACTCTTAATCTTACATTTTTTCTAGGATGAATTTCTATTTTTTCCCTTGTTTGTGGATTTGATATTTTTCTCGGCTTTTTCTCTATTACTTCAAATACCCCCTTTTCTACTAATTTTACTTGTCCATCAATCAACAAAGCTTTTTCCAGAATACGAAGAAATTCATCTATATTTTTTAAAGAATCCTTAACTGTTATATTTTCTTTACTTAATGCACTATAGACTTTAGCAAATGATTTTTTATCCATTTATTTCTCCTTTTTCTGACATTTTATTTATTCTCTCTCTTAATCCAGTACCACATTTAAAACTTAGAACTTTTTTAGGTGAAGTATAGAATGCTTTTTTCTCATTTGGAATTTTAACTTTTCTTGCTTTTACATTTTTTACCTCAAATTTACCCCAGTTCTTAAACATGACCTTTTCTTCTTTCAAAACTTCCATAAGTACTGACCAAAAAAAATATATTTCTTCTTTAGCTTTCTTTAAATTTTTTAATTTTCTCTCTTTTTTATAGAATCTTATAAATTCCTCTTCTCTCATAAAGCTTCTCCCTTCTTAATTTTAAAATCTAATTTATTCATAAATTACTTTAACCATAAAATTTTTTTCTACTGTTCGCCTTTATAGATAAAAGAGAACTTTTTAGTTTTTAGTTTTTTATACCTTTAGAAACGCTTAATTTTATTGAAACTATACTTTTTTAATCATAGTACTATTTTATAATTAATTTGTCAATATTTTTTTATCACCCTCTAAAAATATCTTAAAATCTAATTTGTAAAAGTATTCTTCTTTATCTATAAAAGCGAACCATTTTTTAATTTTTTTCATTTCAAAACACTTTCTAATTCTTAGTTTAATCTCTTTTTATCATTTTTTTCTTAAGAATATTTTTATCCCATTTTTCTTAATTTTTTTACAATAAAAAAAGACTGCCAAAATTAGTTATCCACTAATTTATAACAGCCTCATATAAATTTTCTAGAATCCTAAATCCTCTTTTACTAAAATAACTTTTATTCTTTCGTTATGTCTGCTGTAACGTGTAATCAGTATCTGACAGCACACTGTATCTGGTTTTTTACAATCATAACAACATCCAGTCTTCTTACATGGAGTATCTATATCAAATCTCTGAGCATTAAGAGGTGCTGCAGTATTTCTAGCACGGGACATGGCATCCTCTACACTTTTTACTACTTTATTCATTCCTACTATGAGGACTACATACTTTGGTCCATAGCATAAAGCTGCTACTCTATTGGAATTTCCATCTATATTTACCAACACTCCGTCTTCTGAAACAGCATTACTGCTGGCAAGAAAATAATCACAAAAGAAAATATCACGCATAAGCTTTTCAGCTTCTTCTTTAGAAGAACTCTGTTCTCTGTCTATCACAGTATAGTTTTCCATTTTTTACAGCATCTTTTAATCCTATTTCCTCTATGCTGGCTGATCCTCCCCAGCCTACACTACTTCCCTCTGGAATAAGTTCAAGAGCTTTTTTCAAAGCATCTTCTTTTGTATCCACAAAATATGCTTCCATATTCCTAGATTTCAAAGCTTTAACTACCTGCTCTCCACGTAGAGAATTTCTTATTTCTTTCACTGTCATAGTATTTCCCTCCCTGTGTAAAACTAAATCTATACTTATTTTATTATTGAGCATATACATATTATTATATTTTAATTATATCTCTACATTCCAAGTTTTTCAAGCATATGTAAAAGTCCTTCACTGTCATTATCTAAAGTTATTTTATCTGCATGTTTTTTTACCTCTTCTGGAGCATTTCCCATAGCTATCCCCATTCCAGTTGCTTCGAGCATATCTATATCATTATAGTTATCACCAAAAGATATACTATCTTCAATAGGAATATTCTTCACTTCACATAATACTTTTACAGCATTGGATTTTAAAGCTCTTCCATCCAATATTTCCAGATATGTATCCTTTGATCTATACACTGAAAGTTCTGGATACTTTACTTTTAATATATTTTCTATTTCAGCTATCTTTTCAGGCTCTCCCATACACATTATCTTATGTACTTCTGTATCTTTTTCAAGAATATCTGTAAAATTTCCTTTAATACATTTCAAAGTAGTAATGTCCTCTTCCTGTTTTATCCAGTAATCTCTGTCATCAAAAGATATCCATGAACTCCCTGAATATATACTTATGCACATATTATTCCATTTCTCTCTGATATATCCTGTTATTTCTTCAGCTTTTTTTTGACTCATTCCATTACTCTTCAGAATCTTTCTATCTGTATCTAATACTAATCCCCCACTATATGCAACTATGGGAGATTCTAAACCAGCAGCTTTCTGTATTGTATATATTCCCTCTGGCATTCTTGCTGATACCAGAATAAAGGGTATCCCCTGATTTTCCAGTTCCTTTATTTTTTTCTTAGTATTTTTTCTTACCTCATGTGTTGAATCTAAAAGAGTTCCATCTATATCACTGAATACCATTTTGTATTTCCCCATCATCCTTCCCTCCTGTAAGTATCACTTTAATCTCATTTAGCTTCATATTTTCAATTATTCTATATTTATTATAACTAAAAATAAGCATAAAGTATATTTTATATTTTAGAGAAATCAGATTTTTAAATACTATTATTATAATTACTATCTTTTAGCAATCATTTCAATTTCAACTTTTGCTCCCATTGGCAATCCTGTTACTGAAAAACATGATCTGGCAGGATAAGGACTCTTAAATTTTTTCTTATATAATTCATTCATCAATGGAAAATCACGCATATCTGTGAGGAATACTGTACATTTAATAACATTAGAATTATCAAGTTCAGCAGCTTTTAATACAGCTTCTAAATTTTTAAAGCATTGTTCAAATTGTTCCTCAAAATTTCCATCAATAAATTCTCCAGTTGCTAGATTCATAGATGGCTGACCTGAAAGATAAATCACTCCATCAGCTTCTGCAGCATGTGAAAATGGAAAAGTCATTCTAGTATTTTCTGGTACATTATATACAATTTTTTTCATAATAAATACCTCCTATTCTAATTTTCAATATAATTATTTAGAGTTCTAATACAGTATAATAAAAAATAATAATATAGTTGATATTTCAACTAAATTTAGTATAATTCATTTTAGTTGAATAGTCAACTATTTTTATAGTTATATCTTAGACCTATACAATACTAAATTTTTTCTGCATAAATACATAAAGTAGAATTATTTTGACTTTCTTTTTCTCCTGCAACATTATTAAAAAATCTGAATTCTGAAAAACCTCCTGTTCTTAATTCCATACTTATAGATTCCTTATCAAAGATATGGTTCCAGATATTGTAACACTCACAATCATTTTCTGTTATGATTATATACTGCTCTAAAGATGTCAATGTATCTCTGTATATTTTATTTCTTTGAATACATGAATATGGTATTTCACTCCAAAATCCACTGTCTTCATATGTTATCTCTGTTTTCTTTTCAAAATCTCTAAAGAATGCTTTTGTAAATACATCTAAAATCAATATTCCTCCACCTTTCAAAGATTTATATACTTTATTCAACAAAATTTTTCTCTCTTCTGGAGAAAGCACTCCAAAATCACAATATATTAAAATTGCCATATCAAACTCATTCTCATAATCTATTTCCAGATAATTCATATATTTATATTCTATCTTCAAGTTCTTTTCTGCTGCTGAATTTACAGCATACTTTATTGATCTCTTTGAAAAATCTATTCCTGTTACTTCAAATCCTTTCTTACAAAACTTCTCTGCATATATTCCAGGACCGCATCCTAAATCAAGGATCTTCCTTCCTTTTATCCCAGGTACTAGAGAAGTTATCCACTCTGCTGATTTTTCTATAAAGTTATGATTTCTTGAAGCACTTTCTATATCTGGATTAATATGAGCTTCCAACATAAATTTAGATATATGCTCATCATCCCAGAATTTTTTACTGCTTGGTGTATATTCTATTGGCATTTCTTTGAGGTATTTCATTATTTTTTTGTTCATAATATATCTCCCTTTTAATTTATTTAGTGATATGAGAATAAAAAAAGCTGTGGTTTTACCCACAGCTGGAAAATCATTATGCCCAGTGTGAAATAAAATGGCTGAAATCATATGAACACAAAAAAGCTGGTATCAACAGCTTAAAAATTTTGTTCAATTATGATTTACCTTTCATTTCCACGACATTCTCATATTACTGATTGTATAATATCAAGTATGTTGGATTACCTCACCTCAAATAGAATATTTTCTCATATCACTGAGAATATTCTACTACAGAAAAAATTTTTTGTCAAAAAATAAAAAAACTGTCTTATCTAAGACAGCTTGATTTCTAATTGGTGGCTGGGCTGGCTGGATTCGAACCAGCGCATGACGGAGTCAAAGTCCGTTGCCTTACCGCTTGGCGACAGCCCAACAACAGTATAATACTATCAAATTTATCTCTGTTTGTCAATAAAATTTTTAAAAAATTATAAAAAAAGTTTACCTTTAAGCTAGTTTCACTCCACTTTACTTGGTGCTTCTGTTTTATTTTCTAAAAAAAAGATATGATATATGTATCTAAAGAGCTCTTAGAAAACTAAAATATCAGGAGGTCAATTAATGACAAAAGAAAACTCAATAATTAAAACAGTGGTAGAAAAAGAAAAGGCAAAAGTTACTAATTCTATTAAAAGACAGGAATCTATAGAAAAAGAACTTCAAAATTCACAAGCTGCATTGGAACATTTAGCCGAACAGATTGAAGCAGGAACTCCTATCCCAGATGATTCAAAATTTGAAAACTATGAAGAATGGCAGACATTTCTTGAGAAAAAAATCAAATCAAAAAATTCCTCTCTGGAAACTATTGATAAGCAAAAAAGCCTTCTGGCTGCTTATGAATTTTATATTAAAAACAATGCTGAATAAAAAGTGATAGAAAAGCTGTAGGTATACATATACCTGCAGTTTTTTATTAAAATAATATTTGTTGTAAAAATACTATTTTAAGATATTTTACTTTAATTGCAACTGTGAATTTACAAAATTTCAACTTCACTTTCTTGTTTTTCAACTGTAAAAATGATATATTTTGAGTAATCTATAAATAAAATTTCAGAAAGGAAAAATTATGACTAAAAATGAATTATGGGAAATCTGGGAACTTGCAAAAAAAGGAAATACATATTCTAGGAAACCACTTCCTGTAGAATATATAAAAGAAGCTGAGGAATATATAAATGGCAGCAACAGTACTATTGAAAAGAAAAAAACATCTTGGTCTGCTGTATACCCTATGGTATTGCTTAAAGAGCTAGGGGGAGAAAATGAATCTATTGCTAAAAGGATACTTTTTGTTATTTCACAATGGAGAAGAGAAGGAGTTATAAGTGATTACTACTATATGTTTAATGATATAGATATTGCAGTAAAAATCGGTTACTCTCTTCCTGAAATTATTGAAGAGTCTATCATTAGATTTAAAAAAAATCTTTCTGTTGATTCCATAGAACCTTCTCTTGAAAAATTATGGAAATACTTTACTGATGAAAATTTTGCAAAATTTGCTGATAATCTTTTTAAGAATAATATAGATACTCTTATAGAAAAGAAAAATGAAAATCATATGTTTTTCACTCTTCTAATTACTGCTTCTCTTCTTTATAAGAAAGATCCAGTAAAATATGAAAGATATCTGAAGCCAATAATGGATTATGCAGAAAAATTTGCTGATATCTCTACATGTATGATTTTATCTAAAATTTATCCTATTTCAAAAGAAGCTGAAACTCTTCTTGTCAAATTGATAAAAGAAAATGAAGGAGCTAGAGTAAATATATATAAATTTGGTTTTCACAGAGATTTTAAAAAATTAAAAAAATTCTGTGATGATAAAAATATTCCTGAATCTTATCCTCTTTTACTTCTTATTCTTGAAGTAATGAATGAGTATAAAAGTGATACCAAAAAAATTGCTCAATATTTTACAGAAGCATATAAAGAAAATAGAGAAGAGTTTATGAAAGTTTACTATAGATTATCTAACAAGATTAACTCTATCAAATCTCTTTTCCTCCTTGCTGTTATGGTAAAAAACAATGGTGAAGAAGAGGAATTAAAGGAAGAAAAAATAAATGCTGATATTATGAGATATATAGAAGCTGGATTTAAAAATAAAAACACTAATATTTTAGAATATTTAAAAGGAAATATTTCTAAGGAAGAAGTAATAAAAAAACATATGAAAGATAATATTCCAATGATTGAACATTTTTATACTGCAGTTGCATCAATATATACTCACAGTTCTATTGCCAGAAAATTCTGGGATATCTATATGGCAGTTGCAGGAAAAGACACTTATCATTCAAGTGAAATAATGCTATATAACTATTTCGTTGATGGAAGATACAAATGGCTTGATAAATCCCCAATAAACAGTGCTGAAGTTTTAATGAAATATAAATTTCCATTTAAAAGGATACTTGCCATCTACTGTATAGCTGGAGATGGAAACTGGAATGGAGAAAATCTTAATATGGCTGATGCTGTAGAAATCACAAGAGGACATGAAGATGAAGCCTTAGAACTCCTTGATGAGTGGAGAAAACTTGAAAAATGCTCAAGTGATGAAACTGCTTATCAGACAAGGCTTATGGAATTGTTATTTGATAAAAGTGATGTTTCAGACTACTCTCTTCTTGTAGAAATGATTAATCATAAATCTAAAGTTATTAAGAAAAAAGCTGAGGATATAATTACAAGACATAAAGAAGAAACTGAAAAACTTCTTGAATCTGCCAAAAATAAGGCAAAAGGTGAAACTCTTCAAATAATAAATCGTATTATGAAATTCTGGAATAACGAACACCTTTTCCATGATGGTTTCTCTTTTACTAATGAATCAGCAATAAAATTTTGTACAGAAAACTTTGATACAGCCAATGCTAAAGTTATTTCATGGCTCCCAAAAGATATACTCTCTGGAGTACGTTTTGCTGATATGAGTGGTACAGCTCCTGCTGTAATTATGGAATTTATCCTTGTAGAATATATGTCTTTAGCTGCACCATATCGTGTAAAAGCAGCTGATAAAGTTGCAGAGATACTAAATATGCAGGACATTCAAGAAACTCTGGAAGGAATATACAATATATGGCTGGATAATGGAGCTGATACAAAATTTAAAATGATTTTACTTCCTTATTGTGTTTTTGCTTCTGATACACAGATACTTAATTTAAACAAACAGCTTCTAAAATGGGCAGAGGCTTCTCGTGGGGCTTTAGCTGCATTTGCTGTATCTGTTGCAGCATTAAATGGAGGAAGTGTAGCTCTTATGATGGTGGACAGTATATCTGGAAAATTTCCTAACAATCAGGTAAAAAAGGCTGCTAAGCTGGCCTTCTCTGCTGCTGCTAAAATACTTGATCTTCCAGAAGATGTGCTTTCAGACCGCATTATTCCTTCTCTTGGATTTGATAGAGCTGGTAAAAAGGTTCTTGATTTTGGAGCTCATACATTTACACTTAGCTTAACACCTGATTTTGTACTTTCAATCTATGATAATGGAAAGGCAAAATTTGTTAAATCTCTTCCTAAACCAACTGGTGAAGATGACCCTGTAAAAGCTGAAACTGCTAAAAAAGAGCTTTCTGAACTTAAAAAACAGATAAAAGCAGTAGTACAGACTCAATCTAACAGACTGAAAAAAGTTCTTATGAATGGACGTTATTGGAATAGTGAAAGTTGGAATACTCTATTTGTAGAAAATCCTATAATGCACCAATTCGCCATTGGACTTATTTGGGGAGTATATGAAGATAATAAACTGACACAGTCATTCAGATATATGGAGGATGGCACTTTCAATACAGTTGATGAGGAAGAATTCACTCTTCCTGAAAATGCTCAAATTACTCTTGTACATCCTGCAGAATTAGGAGAGGAACTTACTTCTTCTTGGAAAACTCAGCTGGACGATTATGAGATAGTTCAACCAATAGAGCAATTAGATCTCCCTGTTATTGAGCTTGCTGAAAATGATATGGCTGGAAAAAAAATAATACGTTACTCTGATAAATATATCACTGCTGGTAAAATGAATTCATCTGCTAAAAAATATGAATTTATTCGTGGAGAAGTTCTAGATGCTGGTTCTTTCTTCTGCTACCACATTGTTGATAAATTCCTTAACATCTATGTTCATATCAATGTTGATGATATGTATATGGGGCAGGATTTCGAGGAACAAATAAGTATAAAAGAAGTTACTTTCTGCCGTCTGCCAGAAGATGGAGAACCACTTGATGATATAAAAGACAATATGATATTAGATGTATCTTCTCTTTCTCAGAGATTTGTAAGCAGTGTTATAGGATTGCTTGATAAGATAACAGAATAAAATTAATAAAACAGTTGAAGTCTTAAAATGATTTCAGCTGTTTTTATATAATAAAATAATGCCATTAAGAGTTCATCTTGAAATAAATATCTTAATATGTTATTATAAATAATATTGTAATATAAATTAAAAAAAAGGGGAGGATTTGATGTCCTTAAATGTTTCTAACTCAATCAACTAAATAAAAAGTTGTTTTTTAAAAAGCTTCCGTTCCTAGTTAGCAGGGAGGATTTTTTGTGTTGTCTTTTTAAAA
>ERZ791682.461-NODE-461-length-23231-cov-2.67143_pt1 | contig 23231 bp, 24 predicted proteins | sample MGYA00509958_ERZ791682 | MGnify/ENA primary metagenome ERZ791682 (study PRJEB30046, sample SAMN00715194) | human gut metagenome | study: EMG produced TPA metagenomics assembly of the A metagenome-wide association study of gut microbiota in type 2...
GAACTTTTACAAAAACAAAATATAGGAAGAAGAAGATTAAAAGAAAGGTTGCAATTTTTTGATATAAATATTTCAGAATATAAGTTAAGGGAAATTATTTTGTACTTTAATAAAAAAGGGTATATTTTTACTAATAAAGGAAGAAAAGGAATATTTATAACAGAAAAAGGAAAAAATTTTTATAAAGAATTAGAAAAAATTAGTGTAAAATAGTAAATGTGGAAGTGATTGAAAAAACAGGGAGGAATGAAATGAAAACAATAGGTTTGATTGGTGGGATGAGCTGGGAAAGTACAGTAACTTATTATGAAATAATCAATAGAACAATAAAAGAAAAACTTGGAGGACTTCATTCAGGGAAATTGGTTCTTTTCAGTGTAGATTTTCAGGAGATAGAAGAGTGCCAAGCAAAAGGTGAATGGGATAAAAGTGCAAAAATTTTGACAGAAGCAGCACAAAGTCTGGAAAAAGCAGGAGCAGATTTTATAGTTATCTGTACAAATACAATGCATAAAATAGCTCCAGACATTCAAAGAAATATTAATATTCTTATACTTCATATAGCAGAGGCGACAGCTGATAAACTAGATAAAAAAGATATAAAAAAAGTTGCTCTGTTAGGAACAAAATATACTATGGAGCAGGACTTTTATAAGAATAAACTAATAGATAGAGGAATTGAAGTTGTAATTCCTGATGATGAGGACAGGGCAGAGGTAAACAGAGTAATTTATGAAGAATTATGTCTTGGGAAGATACTGCCATTATCTAAAAAGAAATTTCTTGAAATAATGGACAAATTATTAGAAAAAGGGGCTCAGGGAGTTATACTTGGATGCACAGAGATTGGTCTTTTAGTACAGCAAAAAGATACAGATATTTCTTTATTTGATACAGCAGAAATACATGCAAAGAGTGCAGCTTTGAAATCAATAGAGAAATAATTTTTAAAACTTTACAACTAAGTGATACTTATATAAAGGGGAAAGATAATGAAAAAAATGTTGATTTCATGTAGTTTATTAATACTTCTGCTATTCACAGGATGTTTTCTAAATACAGCAGAAAATGTACAATTGGAAAAAAGAGATGGAATAGTCTATAGAGTAGGAGAAAATAAACCTTTTACAGGAACAATGAAAAGTTTTCATTCAAATGGAAAACTAGCAGTAATAGAAAAATTTAAGAATGGAAAAAATAATGGAAAAGTAAAAAAATATTATGAAGATGGGAGTTTATCGACAGAGTATTCCTACAAGAATGGAAGTCTTCATGGAAAATATGTAGACTTTTATGAGAATGGAAAACTTCAGAGAGAGATAGAGTTTAAAAACGGAAAAAAGCATGGAATAGTAAGATGTTACTGTGGAGAAGATGGAAAGCTTCATCAGGATTCTATGTATGATGAGGGAAAACTTACAGGGAAAAGAACTACATATTATCCAAATGGCAGCCTTTTGGAAATAACAGAATGGAAAGATGATAAACTTTCAGGAATATTTGAACAATACTATATGAATGGACAGCTGAAGATAAAGGGTACTTTTAAAGATGGAAAAGCTGAAGGAATGGGAAGTGAATATTATGAAGATGGAAGTCTCATGGGAGAAACAATGTATCTCAATGGAAAGGCTGAAGGATATTCTGCAGAATATTATTCAAATGGAAAAACAGCTAAAGAAATCAACTATACAGATGGAGTTGAACATGGAGATAGCATAAGTTTTCATTCCAATGGTCAGATACGGGAAAAAGGAAGATATATTCATGGAAAAAAGGAAGGTATCTGGGAAATGTACTATTCAGATGGAAGGATTATAAATAGAATAACATTTAAAGATGGTGATTCTAAATATGGTGAGGAATATAATTATGATATCAACAGAAATTTAGAACTGAAAGTCACTTGGAATGCTGTTAATGATAAGTTTATATATGAACATTATAAAGGTGGAAAAATTGTAAATAAGCTAGTGCAGGGAAATGATGAAGAATAAAAATTATAAAGAAAAAAAGAATTTTGCAGACAGCCCGAATAATATACATAGAACATAAAAAATTCAAAGGGGTGGTACTGAATGACTATTTATGATTTTAAAGTTAAAAATGTAGATGGAACAGAAGAAACATTGGAGAAATATAAAGGAAAAGTATTGCTTATAGTAAATACAGCTACAAGATGTGGACTTACATCTCAATATGAAGGGCTTGAAAAACTTTATGAAAAATATCGTGACAAAGGATTTGAAATATTAGATTTCCCAAGCAATCAATTCTTGAAACAAGCACCAGAAAGCAGCAAAGAAATAGCTGAATTCTGTCAATTAAGATATGGAACTAAATTTAAAACTTTTGCTAAAATAGATGTAAATGGAAAAAATGCAGATCCTCTCTATATATATTTGAAAGACAGAGCAAATGAAGAGATAAAAAATAGAGAAACAGATTCTTTTAAAGATAAACTTGAAAAATTAGGACAGACATTATTAGGAAAAGAGATAAAATGGAACTTTACTAAATTCCTAATAGGAAAAGATGGAGAAATAATAGGAAGATTTTCTCCTACTGTAACACCTGATGAAATAGATGCAGAAGTAGCAAGAGCAATATTGAAATAACATAAATAAAATATTTATTAAAAAGCAGATCTTTTATGGTCTGCTTTTTTATTAAAAAAATACACTTAAAAAGTCTGCTTTGATGAAGAAAAAAGAATCTGAAAGCAACTGAAAATAGCAGTTTTTAACAAAAAAGCAACTATTAATATGTAGAGATATTTTTCTGTCTATGTTACAATTTAATTAAAAAAGATGGGGTGAGATTTATGTCGTGGAAATTAAAAGAGGAAGACCTTCAATTCATAGAGGAAAATGAGGAACAAATAAAGGGATATGTAGGAAAAAAAGGAGAACAATATATAAATATCTGGAGAGAAGGAAAAAAAATTAATCCAGCAGCTCTTTTTTTAGGGGTAGCATGGCTGGGATATAGAGGAATGTATAAAATTATAATGTATCTTCTTGTAGCTTTTGTTCTTACAGATATTCTTATGATATTTTTGAGAATAGATTTATCAAGAATATCTGGAATAGTTGGAGGAGTAATTCTAGGAATATATGGAAGTTACTGGTATTTTTTACAGGTTAAAAAGGATATACTTGCTGGAAAAGAAAAATGTATAGATGGCGGAGTAGGTGTAGTACTGTCTTTAGTAATGCTTGCAGGATATGTACTCTTCTCAGTTTATGTAGTTGATACATTTTTCTATTATATGCTTTATGGATATTATTATTAAACTTTGTATACTAAAATATATTACTGAGGAGGAGTTTATGAAGAAAATTTTATTGCTAGCAACAGTTTTTGTTTTTTCTGCTTTAACAGTATTTGCAACAGGGCAAAAACCAGAAAATACAGCAGTTGAACAGACAAAAGCCTTGGAGAAAGATGTGGAAATTGTTTTTGTACTGGATACTACTGGGTCAATGGGAGGGCTTATTCAGGGAGCTAAAACTAAGATATGGAGTATAGTAAATGAAGTAATGCAGAATCATAAAGATTCAAAAGTAAAAATTGGATTGGTAGCTTATCGTGATCGTGGGGATGTTTATGTGACTAAAGTTACACAGCTTAATGAAAATCTTGATGAAATATACAGTGTATTAATGGAATACAAAGCTCAAGGTGGGGGAGATGACCCTGAAGATGTAAGAAAAGCTCTTCATGAAAGTTTAGAAGTAATTCAATGGTCAGCACCTAGAGAAAATTTATCACAGATAATATTCCTAGTAGGAGATGCACCTCCTCATGATGATTATAATGATTCTCCTGATACTGGTGTTACTGCAAAAAAAGCTAAAAGTAAAGGAATTATTATAAATACTATTCAATGTGGAAATATGCCAGATACAGATCGTTACTGGAAAGCAATAGCACAATTTGGTGGTGGAGAATATTTTCATATTTCTGGAGATGGAGGAGTAAAAGTTGTAACAACTCCTTATGATGATAAACTTTATGAGTTAAATAAAAGAATAGATAAAACATATATAACATATGGAAGTTCTGAAGTAAGAACTGAAGCAGTGAAAAAATTTGATTCAGAAAAACATTCAGTAGATGCTGCTCCAGTAGAAGCAAAAGCTTCAAGAGCAATAAATAAAGCAATAAACAAATATAGTTACTCTAAGGAAGACTTAGTACAGGCAGTAGAAAACAAGGAAGTTTCTTTAAAAGATGTTAAGGATAATGAACTTCCTGAAAATATGCAGAGAATGTCTTTAAAAGCTAGAGAAGGATATATTCAAAGTATTATAGATACTCGTAAAGAGATAAGAGAAGAAATAATAAAAGTTTCAAAAGAGAGAGAACAGTATATAATAGAACAGGAGAAAAAAGGAACAGCAGGTAAGAGTGAATTTGATTCTGCTGTATCAGAAGTTCTTAAAAAACAAATAAAATAGTATAAAAATTAAAAGAAAGATGTGAAAAGTTAATAAAATTTTAAAATGTTAAAAATTTTAGAACTTTATTTTAGTCTATAAACATCTTTCTTTTTTAATTGAAATAATAAAGTGGAAATAATTATGTAAACAATGTTAGAATGTATTCATATAGCTATAAAAATTTTACAGGGAGGCAGAAAATTGAAGGATTTTTTAACTAATAAAGTTTTAATGGTAAGACCAATAGCATTTACTTATAATGCAGAAACAGCTAAAGATAATCTTTATCAAAAAAATGATCACAAAGATGGAAAAGAATTACAAGATAAGGCAGTAGTAGAATTTGATACTTTAGTAGAAAAATTGAGAGAGGCAACTATAGAAGTATTAATTGTACAAGATACTAAGGAACCTCATACTCCTGATAGCATTTTTCCAAATAATTGGTTCAGTACACATAAAGATGAAACATTAGTTTTATATCCTATGTATGCAGAAAATAGAAGATTGGAGAGAACTCCTAAAATTTTAGATTTTGTAAAAGACAAGGAAGCTCTGAAAATAATAGATCTTACTGAAAACGAAAAAGAAGGTAAAGTACTGGAAGGAACTGGAAGTATGTGCCTAGATAGAAAAAATAAGATAGCATATGCAAGTTTATCAAAGAGAACAAACGGTGGCCTGCTCGAAGAGTTTTGTAAGATGATGAATTATAAGCCTGTAAGTTTCTCTGGAAAACAGACTATAGATGGGAAACAATCTCCAATATATCATACAAATGTTTTGATGGCTATTGGGGAAGAATATGTTCTTATATTTTTAGATTCAATAGTAGATGAAAAGGAAAAAGAAATAGTAAGAAAATCTATATTGAATTCTGGAAAAGAGCTTATAGAAATAACAGAAGAGCAGACAAATCATTTTTTAGGAAATGCTCTGGAACTTAGAAAAAAAGATGGAAGCAAAGTATTAGTAATGTCTAAGTCAGCCAATGATATATTAAGAGATGATCAGAGAAAAATAATAGAAATATCAGCAAAGATAGTATATTCAGATATTCCTACAATCGAAAGATATGGTGGGGGTTCAGTAAGATGTATGATAGCAGAATTTTTCTTATAATATAGAAAGAAAAGTATGAGGGATCAAAAGCTGGATTAAATTTCTGCTCCTAGATCCCTCACTTTATTTTCAGATATCTAAATTAATTATCTATTAACTACATAAACTAGTTTTGAACTAAATATAAGTATCAGACTTTCTATAATATAGATAATAAATAAAGAAATTTCTAAATATGTCATTAAGTTAGGAAGAAAAATATGAATTACAGCTGCCAGTGTTCTAAATATAATATCAGTTTTTCTATAAAATGAAATAAGGATTCCAATAATTATTAATTCTTCTAATACCAGCAATACAATTCCATTCAATACATCTCCATTAGCTTTTACTGCTTTCTGATACTATATTATTCCAATAAATAAACAAATAGTAGCAACAAAAATACTTTCAACAGTACCTTTTGAAAATAGATATACCTGGAATATCCTCCATAAGATGTAACATTTGTGATAGAAATTATACTATTTAATTTTATATTTTTCAAATATTAAAATTGTTTTAAATATATATATGGCTAATTTTTAAAAAATCAGAATAACTTTTAAAGATAGAAATAAAGAAAAAATTGAAAAAGTAATAAAATAAATTATTAAAAAAAATTCAAAAAAGTATTGACAAATATATAAAATTGATGTATCTTCTTAATAGAGAATTAGCACTCTTCTTGTATGAGTGCTAACAAAAAGGTGATGAAAGATGTCTATTTCAGAAAGAGAAAAGCTAGTATTAAACGCAATAGTAAATTATTATTTAACTTTTGGAGATACTATCGGTTCAAGAACTTTGGTAAAAAAATATGGGATTGATCTTTCATCAGCAACTATTAGAAATGTAATGGCTGACTTGGAAGATATGGGATATATATCAAAAACTCATACATCTTCTGGGAGAATCCCTACAGACAAAGGATATAAATATTATCTTGATGAACTGCTGAAAGTTGAAAAACTTACAAAAGAGGAAAAGAATAATATAGAACTTGAGTATGAGCATAGAATCAATGAACTTGATCAGCTTCTGCAAAAAACTTCTTCTCTTCTTTCTAAGATGACAACTTATGCAGGAATAGCAATAGAGCCAAGCACTATAGTAGAAAGAATAAAAAGAATAGAACTAGTACATATAGACGAGTTTATGATTCTGGCTGTTATAGTTATGGAGAACAGGGCTGTAAAGACTAAAAAGATAATGCTGGATCAGTCTATTTCAAAAGAGGAACTTGAGGGAATCTCAAGAGAGTTAAATATAAAAGTAGCAAATCATGAAATAAATTCAGGAAATATAGAAAAATTTATTTTAGGAAAAAAATTATTAACAGTTGATATAGAACAATATGAAGATGACAGTAAACTGTTTATAAATAATGTTCCGAGTATCTTTAAAGATAAGAATGTTAATGAGGTTTCAGAAGTCTTAGAACTTTTCCACCATAGAAAAGATATAAAACTTTTATTTGAGCAGCTTGTGAAAAACAGGGACAGCTCCTATGGAAAAGTGAATGTAGTATTCGGAGAAGAATTAGGAATAAAAGGATTAGAAGACTATAGCTTCGTATATTCATTATATAAGGCAGGAGCATCTCAAGGAATACTTGGAGTAATAGGTCCCAAAAGAATGGCATATTCAAAAACAATGGGACTGATAAAATATGTAACTCAAGAAGTAAATAAAATGTTAAACAAAATAGAGAGAAAGGACGAAACAAATGATAAATGATAAAGAAAAAGAATTAGAAAAGGAATTAGATAAAGAAATGAAAAAGGAAGTTGAAACTTTCGAAGAAGATATAATAAAAGAGGAAGAAGCAAAAGAAGAATGTGGATGCGGATGTAAAGGTCATGGTGAAGAAAAAGGATCTTGCTGCTGCGATAAAGAAGAAAAGGACACAGATGAAGAAATTGGAAAGTTAAAAGCTGAAGTAGAAGATTGGAAACAATCTTACCTTAGAAAACAAGCTGATTTTCAAAACTTTACAAAAAGAAAAGAAAAAGAAGTTGAAGAATTAAGAAAATTCGCTTCTGAAAAAATAGTTACAAAATTATTAGATGGAGTTGATAACTTAGAAAGAGCTATATCAGCCTCAGAAGCAACAAAAGATTTTGATGGTCTTGTAAAAGGTGTGGATATGATATTAGGTCAACTGAAAGGTATCATGGAAACTGAAGGTGTAGAATCAATAAAAGCTGAAGGAAAATATGATCCAATGTATCATCATGCTGTAATGGTAGAAGATAATCCAGAATTTGAAGATGATACTATTATTCTTGAACTTCAAAAAGGTTATACAATGAAAGGTAAAGTAATAAGACCAGCAATGGTTAAAGTATGTAAAAGAGGTTAATAAAAAACCTTAATATAAAAAAGTTAAAAATAAAATTTAAATATAGACGACATTTTAGGAGGTAATTAATAATGAGTAAAATAATTGGAATTGACTTAGGAACAACAAACTCTTGCGTAGCAATAATGGAGGGAGGAAGTGTTACAATAATCCCTAACTCTGAAGGAGCAAGAACAACTCCATCAGTTGTAAACATTAAAGAAAATGGAGAAATTATAGTAGGAGAAATTGCAAAAAGACAAGCAATAACTAACCCAATGTCAACTGTAAGTTCAATCAAAACTCACATGGGTTCTGACTACAAAGTAGAAATTTTTGGGAAAAAATATACTCCACAAGAAATTTCAGCGATGACACTTAAAAAATTGAAAAAAGATGCTGAAGCTTATTTGGGAGAACCTGTAACTGAAGCAGTTATTACTGTGCCGGCTTATTTTACAGACTCACAAAGACAAGCAACAAAGGATGCTGGAGTTATTGCAGGATTAGATGTAAAAAGAATAATCAACGAACCAACAGCAGCAGCACTTGCTTATGGACTTGAAAAGAAAAAAGAAGAAAAAGTTCTAGTATTCGACTTAGGAGGAGGAACATTTGACGTATCTGTATTGGAAATAGCTGATGGAGTTATTGAAGTTATATCTACAGCAGGTAACAACCACCTAGGAGGAGACGACTTTGATGCTGAAGTTATCAAATGGTTAACAGCTGAATTCAAAAAAGAAACTGGAATTGATCTTTCAAATGATAAAATGGCATATCAAAGACTTAAAGATGCAGCTGAAAAAGCTAAAAAAGAACTTTCTACAATGATGGAAACTTCTATATCTTTACCATTTATTACTATGGATGCTACAGGACCTAAACACTTAGAAATGAAATTAACAAGAGCTAAATTTAATGATTTGACTAAACATTTAGTAGAAGCAACTCAAGGACCTACAAAAACTGCTTTAAAAGATGCTGGGTTAAATCCATCAGAAATTAATGAAGTATTACTAGTAGGAGGATCTACAAGAATACCAGCAGTTCAAGAATGGGTAGAATCATTCTTTGGTAAAAAACCTAACAAAGGAATCAACCCTGATGAAGTTGTTGCAGCAGGAGCAGCTATCCAAGGTGGAGTACTAATGGGAGATGTTAAAGACGTTCTATTACTTGATGTAACTCCATTATCATTAGGAATTGAAACTCTAGGTGGAGTATTTACTAAAATGATTGAGAAAAATACTACTATCCCAGTTAAAAAATCACAAGTTTACTCAACAGCTGTGGATAATCAGCCAGCAGTAACAATCAATGTATTACAAGGTGAAAGAGCAAAAGCTTCTGATAACCATAAATTAGGAGAATTCAATCTTGAAGGAATTCCAGCAGCTCCAAGAGGGGTGCCTCAAATCGAAGTAACATTTGATATAGATGCTAATGGAATTGTTCATGTATCAGCTAAAGATTTAGGAACTGGAAAAGAAAATACAGTAACTATTTCTGGATCAACTAACTTATCTAAAGAAGATATTGAAAGAATGACTAAAGAAGCTGAAGCTAATGAAGCTGAAGATAAAAAATTCAAAGAATTAGTAGAAACTAGAAATAAAGCAGATATGCTTATTGCTTCTACTGAAAAGTCTCTAAAAGAATATGGAGATAAAGCTACTGAACAAGAGAAAAAAGATATTGAAGCAGCTATTGAAGAACTTAAAAAAGTAAAAGATGGAGAAGATAAAGACGCTATAGAAAAAGCTATGGAAAATTTATCACAAGTAGCTCACAAGTTTGCTGAAGAAATCTACAAAGAAGCTCAAGCTAAGGCACAAGCTGAACAAGGCGCTGCAGGAGCTCAAGGTGGAGAGAAAAAAGCTGATGATGATGTAGCAGATGCTGAAGTTGTTGACTAATAATTAATTGAATAATTCCTGAAAAGGAAAACCAATAGAGGGAATAGGGTACTTTACTCTATTCCCTTTCTGGTAATTAGATTTGACTATCTTTGACAGAATAAAGGAGGGGAAATGAAAGGAAGAGGATACCTAGAGATAAAAGATTTAGGAATGCTTGAGGTATGTGAGGAAATAGATGGTATCAGCAGTGTCAACTTTAGAGAAGTTAAACTGGAAGAAATATATTCAGAAGAAGTAGAGAAATGTATAGAACAGCTTAAAGAATATTTTGCTGGAAAAAGAAAAACTTTTGATATAAAACTTGATATAAGTCAGGGAACAGAATTTCAGCAGGAAGCTTGGAAAGCTCTGTTAGCAATACCATATGGAGAAACAAGATCATATCAAGGTCAGGCAATAGCTATGAAAAATCCTAAGGCTGTGAGAGCTGTTGGCGGAGCTAATCACAGAAATCCTATTTCAATCATAATCCCTTGTCACAGAGTAATAGGTAAGAATGGAAAATTAACAGGATATGGAGGAGGTCTTTTCAGAAAAGAATATCTGCTGGACCTGGAAAAAGCTGAATATAGGAGATAAAAATGGAATATAGTTTAAAAAATAGTTTGATGGAAATAAGAGTAGAGAGTTTAGGTGCTGAACTTACAGGAATGAAAGATTTAGAAGCAGGGATAGAACATATATGGCAGAAAGATCCTCAATTTTGGGCAAAGAGTTCTCCTATACTATTTCCTTTTGTTGGAGCTTTAAAGGATGACAGATATTTTTATGAAGGAAAAGAATATAATCTTAATTTAAAACATGGATTTGCAAGAGATTATGAATTTCAGATGAGTGATCAGGGAGATGCTAGATGACTATCTGGAATTTCTTTTTGCTTCAAATGATGAAACAAGAAGAGTATATCCTTTTGATTTTAAACTTTATGTAAAATATATTATAAAAGATAAAAAGTTAAGAATTGAATATAAAATAGAAAATACAGGAAAAAGAGAAATGTATTTTTCATTGGGAGCACATCCAGCATTTAATATACCAGTAGGAAATGGAATGGGATTTTCAGATTATTATCTGGAATTTGAAAAAACAGAAACAGGAGAGGTAAAAACTTTTAATGGAACTTTGATATCTTCTCAAAAGAAAATAAAAGCTTTTGAGGGAAAGAGAATCAATTTAGAAATAGATACTTTTAAAAATGATGCTCTCATTATTGAAAATCCAAATTCTAAAGTTGTTTATTTAAAAAACAATAAGAACAGTAGAGGAATAAAGTTTGTATATGAAGGTTTTAAATATATAGCTTTCTGGAATAAACCAGGAGCAGAATATGTGTGTCTGGAGCCTTGGAATGGAATATCAGACTTTGATAATGCTTCAGGAAACCTTAAAGAAAAAGCAGGAATAGAAAAAATAGAAAAAGATGAAATATACCAAAAAGCATTAGACATAACTATTTTATAGTTTATATAAAAATAGTATCATGTTATAATGAAATTTGTGATATAATACTTTAGATATTAGAAATGGAGGAAAATATTAAATGGCAAAAAGAGATTATTATGAAGTGTTAGGAGTAGCAAAAGATGCTTCTGAAGCTGATATTAAGAAAGCATACAGAAAAGCTGCCATGAAATATCATCCTGATAAATTCAGTAACGCCAGCGAAAAAGAGAAAAAAGATGCTGAAGAAAAATTCAAAGAGATAAATGAAGCATATCAGGTGATATCGGACAAGGAAAAAAGAGCTCAGTATGATAGATTTGGTCATGCAGCCTTTGAACAAGGCGGACCAGGAGCAGGTGGATTCGGAGGAGGATTCAGCAGCGAAGGATTTGAAGATATATTCAGTTCATTCTTTGGTGGAGGATCTGGTGGATTCGGAGGATTCAGTGGTTTTGGAGGGGGAAGCTCTAGAAGAAACTATGTAGAACCAGGAGCTGACTTGAGATATCAAGTGGAAATTACCCTTGAAGAAGCTGCAAAAGGTGTAGAAAAAACAATAAAATATAAGAGAAATGGAAAATGCAGTACTTGTAATGGAAATGGAGCTGAACCAGGAAGTGCGATGAAAAAATGTACTAAGTGTGGAGGTTCTGGAAGAGTTAAAACAGTTCAAAGAACTATACTTGGAAATTTTGAAAGCTTTGTTGAATGTGATGAGTGTCATGGAAAGGGAGAAATTCCTGAGAAAAAATGTAAAACTTGTCATGGAACAGGTATTGTAAAAGAAACAGTAGAAAAGAAAATAAAAATACCAGCAGGAATAGATGATGGTCAAAAATTAAGACTTGATGGAATGGGAGAAGCCAGTGAAAATGGTGGACCTAATGGAGATCTTTATGTAATAATAAGAGTCAAAGAACATGAATTGTTCCAAAGAAGAGGAGATGATATACTTTGTGAAGTGCCTATTACATTCACAACTGCTGCATTTGGAGGAGAAGTGGAGATCCCTACTCTGAATGGTAAAAAGAATATAAAAATACCAGCTGGAACACAAACTGGAAAATTTTTCAAATTGAGAGGAGAAGGTATCAAATCTTTGAGAAGCTCTATGGTTGGAGATCAACTAGTACAAGTAGTAGTGGAAACTCCTACTGATCTTAATGATAAACAAAAAGAACTACTAAAATCTTTTGATGACAGTTTAAAAGATAAAAACTATAAAAAACATAAAAGTTTAAAAGATAAAATAAAAGCTTTTTTTAAATAAAATGCTCAAAAAAAGCTAGATAAATCTTAGAAAAAATTGAAAAAAAGCTTATGATATGGTATACTTGTAACAAAGCTTTTCTGATGAGGGGGATTAACAATGGAACAATTATTAGGTAAATATGGTGGAATGGGACTAACTTTTGTAGTATGGATAGCTGTATTCTACTTCTTATTAATATTGCCAAACAAGAAAAAACAGAAGAAACAAAAAGAAATGATGGATTCACTAAAAGAAGGATCAGAAGTAGTTACTGTTGGTGGAATAAAAGGTACTATAGTTTCTGTAAGCGACGATTATGTAGAAGTAAGAGTTGATAAAGGTGTGAAAATAACTTTCACTAAAGGAGCTATTTCTAGAGTATTATAGTAATTGAAATAAAACGACAATGAACATTGTCGTTTTTTCTTTAATAAAGCGGGGACATAAGATGAAGAGGATACTTACAATTTTTTTATTTTTGTTTTTGACAGTGCTTTCATTTGCTGGAAATATTAGATCAGTAAAACTGAATGGAGCTGTTCTTACTATGGATTTTGCAGGATCAGAAAAACCAAAGTATACAATGAATTATGACGAGTACAACAAATTGATTTTTTTAGAATTTCCAGGGAGTACTCTCACTAAAAAAATAGATAGTAAAAGCTTCACAGGAAAATATATAGAAAGCCTTGAAGTTGTAGATTACAGTGGATCAGTTGGGTTTTTTATTAAACTGAGAAAAAATATCACTTATACAGGAAGGATAGCTTCAAAAGGAAACGATTTTATTCTTACATTCAATGACAAATCTCAAAAAAAACAATTTACAATAGCTATAGATGCTGGACATGGTGGAAAAGACCCAGGAGCAATTGGATTTAAAAAATATTATGAAAAAACAGTAACTCTGGCAGTGAGTAAATATTTGAGAGATGAATTGAAAAAAGATTTTAATGTTGTCATGACAAGAGATACAGATGTCTTTGTGACTTTATCACAACGTCCTAAAATAGCGAATAAAGCAAAAGCGAATATGTTTATCAGTATACATGCCAATGCAGCTGTATCAAGTAAAATGAATGGAGTAGAAGTTTTCTACTTCTCTAAAAAATCTTCACCATATGCTGAAAGAATAGCCTCATTTGAAAACAGTTTTGGAGACAAATATGGTGAAAACAGCAGTGATATAGCTCAAATAATGGGTGAGCTTGCATATAAGAAAAATCAGGAAAGTTCTATTGGTTTTGCAAGAAAGACAAATAATGCTTTAGCTGATGCAATAGGATTAAATAATAGAGGAATACATGGAGCTAACTTTGCTGTACTGAGAGGATTTAATGGACCAAGTGTTTTGGTGGAAGTAGGATTTATAAGTAACAAAAGTGATCTTCAGAAAATAACAAATCCAGTATATCAGAAGAAGATGGCAAAAGAGATAGCTGAGATGGTAAGAGGATATTTTTATTGATCAGTGTGAGGTGAAGCAGTGAAAAAAAAATGGATAGGAGTATTAATAGGAATATGGATAGTTGCTGCAATATGTGGAACTGCATATTCTAATATTGTAAATGATAAAGGGATAAAGACTATCACAAACAATGAATTTAATACAGAAGAGAAGCCTAAGGAAAAGGCAGTAATATATGTTCCTGCATCAGATGAGAAATCACTTGTAAAAAGAGATGAAAATATAGAAGAAAGTCAGAGCAGAAGAGATAAAGCTGTTAAGATAATTGCTAAAACTTTAGAAATACTTCAAAATGAAGGTTTTCTTGAGAGTAAAGATATTACTGTTTTAAATTTATATTTTAGTGGAGATACAGTGTATATAGATTTAAGCTCATCATCAAAAGAGATGGATGATAAGTGTCGTAAAAATTTATTAAATATTTATTCAATAGTAAATAGTCTTACAGAGCTTGAAAATATCAGCAGAGTAAAAATATTGATAAATGGAAAAGATGGAAGTAAAAACTTAGGTAAATTTTATAATAGAAATATAAATATATAATCAAATAGAAAATTAGAGAGTATCTTGAAAAAACAAGATCCTCTCTTTTTTATTTTTTTGAAAAAATTTAAAATTTGATATGTTCATATCTTCTCTTAGTCTTTATATATCTTTTAAAACCAAAAATTAAAACGATAATACTGAAAATTACGAGAACATATCCTAAAAAAACAACTAAAATATTATCTACAAATTTTATAAAACCAATACCTGCAGCAAAAAAACTGATAAAAGTTCTTAGATATGCCAGAAGAGTTCTTTCATTTGCTAGAATTGTTCTGTCAGTTGCAAGAAAATCTCTAAGTATCATATCTTCTTTATTATGATTGTATTTATTTGTCATTTAAAAACATCCCTTCTGATAAAATTTTTTAAAAATTAAATTTTTATACTGATATAAAGATAACATCAATTTTAAAATTATTCAAATTTATTTTTTAAAATTGATTTTTATTTTATAAAAAAATCTCTCTTTTAGTTTTTTATTTAAAACATATAGAAAAATATTGAAATAAGGGCTTAAATAAAAAAACAAAAAATATCTAATGAAAATAAGATTAAAAAAGACTTATTTGAAAAAATAAAATACATAATGTTTTAATAGTGAGTAAAATTTTTTTTTATTTTTTTTTTAGATACAAGTTGATATGAAGTGATTAATATAGTAGTTTAGGTGTATGATACAAGTTAAAACCTAGTAAAAATCAGTATTGACAACAGTTAAAGGTTGAATTATACTTATCGTAATAGAAAAGATAATATTATTAAAAACCCATGGGAGAAAATTATGTTTGAGATTAATAAGAAAAGTGAGGTTCCTTTATACCAGCAATTAGTACATAGTATAAAAAAACATATTGAAGAAGGTACATTAAAAGAAAATGATAAAATTCCTGCTGAATCAGAATTCTGTACTGTATATGATCTTAGCAGGACAACTGTAAGACAGGCTTTAAGAGCTTTGGAAAAAGAAGGATATATTTATAAACTTCAAGGAAAGGGAAGTTATGTATCATCTCCTAAAATTTATCAAAATCGTTCAGGTTTCAGTAAATTTTATGATGATATGATGAGCCTAGGAAAAATTCCTGTTTCTAAAATATTATCACTGAAAATTAAAAAGCCAAATACTCTTGTTAAAGAGAGAATGAACCTTTCTGATGATGGACTTATATGTAAACTTGTATGGATAAGATATGGGAATGATGAAGCTTTAATCTATGAAACTATTTATCTGAACTACTCTTTAGTAGAAGGAATTGAAAATATCGATCTCAAATCAAAAAAATTATATGATGTTTTAGCAAATGAATTTGGAATAAAAATGACTCATGGAAAAGAGTTGTTTTATCCATGTAAATTGGATACTTCTGAGGCTAAATTTCTGGGATTAAATGAAGGAGATTTAGGAATGAAAGTAGAAAGAACAGTTTTCCAAGGAAGTAAGGTTTTAGAATACACAAAATCTACAGTGAGAGGAGATAGGTTTGTTTATACAACGAATTTTTAAAAATCTCCATTGAAATAAATTAGGAGGGAAAAATGACTTTTTTTACATTTGTTTTAATAACAGCATTAATTGCTTTTGTTTCATGGTTAAAAACTAAAGGTGAAGACAACAGTGCACAGGGATATTTTTTAGCAGGGAGAGGTTTAAGTGCCACTGTTATCGGATTTTCAATGGTGTTGACAAGTCTTTCAACAGAACAATTAGTAGGAGTAAATGCTTCTTCATATATAAGTAATTTTTCAATAATAGCATGGACTGTACAATCTGTAGTTCCTTTATGCGTACTTGCATTATTCCTTTTACCAAGATACTTAAAGGGTGGATTTACAACTATACCTGAATTTTTTGAGGAAAGATATGATAAACAAACAAGACAGATAATGTCACTACTTTTCCTAGTTGCATATACTTTTGTAATGATACCAGGGGCACTTTATTCAGGGGCTATTGCTTTTACACAAATATTTGATGTAACAGGAATGTTTGGAGTAAGTTTTAATACAGCTCTTTGGGGAGTGGTATGGCTGATTGGAATTATTGGAGGAATCTATGCAATATTTGGTGGACTGAAAGCAGTTGCAGTATCAGATACACTAAATGGATTTGCTTTGATAATAGGGGGAACAATGATACCTTTCTTTGCTCTAAAATTTTTAGGAGATGGAAGTTTATCAAAGGGAGTAGATATAGTTACATCATCACATATGGAAAAATTGACAGCTTGGGGAGCAGCAGGAGATCCAGTACCTTGGACAACAATATTTACTGGAATATTAATAGTAAACTTTTTTTACTGGACAACAAATCAGGCAATAATCCAAAGATCTCTTGCAGCTAAAAGTTTGGCAGAAGGACAAAAAGGAATCTTATATGCAGGAATATTTCTATTATTCCTTCCTGTATTATTAAATGTTCCTGGACTTATTTCTTTCCATATTTTTGGAGATTCACTGGGAAATATAGATTTAGCCTATCCAACACTTGTATCAAAAGTTTTACCAAAACCTTTGCTGGGATTTTTCACAGCATGTTTGTTTGGAGCAATATTGAGTACATTTAATTCATTTATAAATAGTGCTGCAACATTATTCTGCTATGATATTTACAAACCAATATTTAATAAAAATATATCAGATGAAGATTTAATAAAAGTAGCTAAGATAGCTGGAACTATAATAGCAATAGTATCTATGATAATAGCACCATTACTTCAGTATGGAACAGGAGGATTATTCCTGCTTCTAAAAAGATTTGCAGGATTCTTCAACATACCTATAGTTGCTCTTGTAGCAGTAGGATTCTTGAATAAGACAGTATCTGGAAAAGCAGCAAGAATAACAGTACTCCTTCATGTAATATTATATTTTTCATTAGTATGGATATTTAAAGTAAAACTAAACTTTGTTCATGTAATGGGAGGGCTATTTGTATTTGACATAATAGCAATGTTTATTCTAGGAAGTGTTTTTAAAAGAGAAAAACCATATGTTCCATCAGTTAAAAACAAATCAGATGTAGATTTAACAAATTGGAAATATGCAAAGGAAGCATCAACTCTGCTTGTATTGGGGCTGTGTTACCTATATTGTGTTCTTTCTCCAATAGGGCTGGCAGGAGGAAATAGTCTGACAAAGATAACAATGGTATTTGCAGTAATTGCTCTGGTATTAATGGGAGCTTTAAATATAAAAAAGAAAAAAGTAACTAAAGTAGTAAGTGAAGAGTATTAAAGAAAATCAGAAACAAGGCAGCTGGAAATTTAAGGAGGAAAAATAAATGAATAATAATATAGCTTTTATATTATTAGATCAAGTAAGAGTTGATATGTTAGGAACATATGGGCATAAAATAGTAAAAACACCAAATATGGATGCAATAGCAGCAGATGGAGTCAAATTTAATAATGCATTTACTCCAGCTTCTGTATGCAGTCCAGCAAGAACTTCACTATTTACAGGACAGATGCCAAGCAATCATGGGCTTATGAGAAATAGTGAAAAGGGTGGATTGGGAGATCCTTCACTATCAAACCCTAATATAATAACAGAGATGCAGGATCATATGAATTATTTAATTGGGAAATGGCATGTTGGGAAAACAGTTCTTCCTAGAGATTTTGGATTTAAAGGTCATAACTTTGATGGATATGGATATCCAGGAAGCGGAGTATATAAAAATCTTGTATTTGCACAAGGACCAGAGCAGGAAACAAGGTATAAAGACTGGCTAGAGGAAAAAGGTTTTGAAATACCAGAAGTTTCTAAAAGCTACTTTGGAGAAAATGATCATCTTAGAGTTCAAGAGCTTTGTGGACTTTTAAGTGGGACAAGAGAAGCTACTCTTCCTTTCTTTGTAGTAGATGAAGCAAAAAAAGCTGTACTTGAAGCTAAAAAAGAAAATAAACCATTCTTTATATGGATGAATTTTTGGGGACCTCATACTCCTTGCGTGATTCCAGAGCCTTATTATTCAATGTATAAATCTGAAGAGGTAGTTTTAGATAAAAGCTTCTATAATCCCATGGTAGGAAAACCAAATCACTATAGAGATATAGCTAAAATGTGGGGAGTATGGGATGCTTCTGAAGAGAGATGGAAAGAAGTTATTGCTAAATTCTGGGGATATATAACTTTAATAGATGATGCAATAGGAGAGTTTGTAAAATTCTTAAAAGAAGAAGGTCTTTATGAAAGTTTATTTATGGCAATAACAGCTGATCATGGAGATGCAATGGGAGCTCACAGAATTATAGAAAAAGGGGAATTTATGTTTGATACAACATATAGAATTCCTATGATAATCAAAGATCCTTGTTCAAATAGGAAAAATGAAGAAGACAATAATTTTGTATATCTTCATGATTTAACACCTACTTGTAATGATGTTGCAGGAAAAAATATTTCTGGTTTCTTTGATGGAGAATCTCTTCTTCCTATTTTAAGAGAGGGAAAAAGTAATGGAAGAAAAGGAGTTCTTGGACAGCTGGCTGGACACTTTGTGTATTTTGAACAGAGAATGTGGAGAAGAGAAGACTATAAGATAATTTTTAATGCTTCAGATGTTGGAGAGCTTTATGATATGAAAAATGATAAAGAGGAAATGAATAATCTATTCTATGATGAAAAATATAAAAATGTAAAAAAAGAGATGTTAGAAGAGCTTTACAGTGAAATGGTAAAGTTAAAAGATCCATTGGCAGGATGGCTTTACAGAATAATATACGAAATCTAAAGAATGATTGTAAAGTTAAAAATAGTAAATCTCTTGTAAAATAATTGGACAGATGATATTATTTAATCAATAATAAAATATTTATGGAGGACAGGATGCTGTTAAATAAATCTAAAAGTCCACTTTACTACCAATTAGCAGAGATCATCATAGAAGAAATAAAAACTAAAAATTTAAAAGAAGATGATAAAATTCTTACTGAAAGAGAATATTGTGAAAAATATAATTTAAGCAGAGCCACAGTGAGACAGGGAATAGCCTATTTAGAAAAAAAAGGATATCTATATAAAATTCAAGGGTGTGGAACTTTTGTTTCATCAAGAGTACTAAAGCAGAAACTTTTGAAATTCTATAGCTTTACAGAGGAAATGAAAAAGCAGGGAAAAACTCCAGAATCAAGAATACTTTCATTTAAAGAAAAAATAGCTGGAGAAAAAATAGCTCAGGAATTAAACCTGGATAAAGAGGAAAAGATATTTGAGCTTGTAAGATTAAGACTGGCTGATGAAGATATATATATGTATGAAAAAACTTACCTTCCAGTTAAAAAATTTTTAAATTTTTCTAAAAAGGATATTTTAAATATACCTTTGTATGATGTTTTACAGAAGAAATACAATATAATTTTCAGTAAAGCAACTGAAAGGTTTTCAGTTCTCAGTGCAGATAAGAAAATTTCTGAAGCTTTGGAAATAGATGAAAAGAGTCCTATTATAAAACTTCAGAGATGGACATATACTGGAATAGAAAAAATAGAATATACAGTAAGTTTTCTTCGTGGAGATAAATTTGAATTTGAAGTAGATTTAGAAGATAACTAAAAATCAGGCTCATAAGAGTCTGATTTTTAAAAACTAAAAATTAGTACGGACAACATAACAAATAATAAATAAATATTTCAGAGAGATAGAATGAAAGAAAGGGGATAAAATGGCTTATTTTGTTGGAATAGATATAGGTGGGACAAATGTTGAAATTGGAATTTTAGATGAAAAAGCTGAAATATTAAAGAAGACAAGTATAAAGACAAATTCTCAAAATGGTAGTGAAGAAACCTTTACAAGAATATGGAACACAGTGAAGCAATTAGCAGAAGAATTGAAGATTTCACAGGCTGAAATTGAAGCTGTTGGGATGGGAATTCCTGGACCAGTAGTAAATAATTCAGTTGTAAAAATAGCAGCGAATTTTTCTTGGGGAAATGATTTTCCTGCAAAGGAACTTATGGAAAAGATTTCAGGAAAATCTGTGAAAGTAGGAAATGATGTAAAGGTTATTGCTTTAGGGGAAGCACTTTTTGGAGCAGCAAAAGAATATAAAAATAGTATAACGATTCCCATTGGAACTGGGATTGCAGCAGGAATAATAATAAATGGACAGATAGTAGAGGGTTCTGGAGGAGCAGCTGGAGAACTGGGACATATAGTGGTAAATAAAAATGGATATAAATGCGGGTGCGGTCTTACAGGATGCCTTGAAACATATTGCTCTGCCACTGGAATTGTAAGAGAAGGAATAAAAAGATTAGAGAAAGATAAAAATAATGAACTGTATAAAAAAATAAATGGAGATTTGAGCAGATTAGAAGCAAAGGACATATTTGACTTGGCTAGATCTGGAGATAAGTTTTCAATAGGGATAGTAGATTTTTTTTGTGAGTATATGGCGGAAGGTCTTGGGATACTTTTGAATATAGTAAACCCTGAAATAATTATTTTCACTGGGGGAGTTGCAAGAGCAGGAGATGTTTTATTAGATGGAATAAAGAAATATTTGTCAAAATATGCTCTTGGAATGACTATGGAAAATCTTAAAATTTCTTTTGGGGAATTAAATGAAGAAGCTGGAATAAAAGGGGCAGCAGCACTAGTAATGAAAAAATAAATTATATAAAGGAGAGAAAAATGGAATTTAAAAATTGTGTGACATGGAAAGAAATAATTCAACAGCCATGTATTTGGAGAGAAGAAGTGGAAATAATAAAGGAAAGACTTCCAGAAATAAGCAGATTTTTAGATGGATTAAAAGAAAATAAAATCAAAGTAATATTTACAGGGGCAGGGTCATCAGAATTTGTAGGAAATACAATAAGTTCATATATAAACAGTAGATTGGATATAGAAGTAGTTTCTATTCCTACTACAGATATAGTATCTATGCCAGAACAATATTTAGACAGAGATACAGCAACAATACTGATATCTTGTGCAAGATCAGGAAATTCTCCTGAGAGTGTAGCAACAGTGGAGTTAGCAGATAAATTAGTAAAGAATATATACCACATATTTGTAACTTGCAATCCAGAAGGAAAGCTGGCAAAAATATCAGAAAATCAAGACAACAAATTTTTACTGTTAATGCCTGAGAAAACAAATGATAAAGGATTTGCCATGACAGGAAGTTTTTCATCTATGGTAGTTGCTGGAGTACTTATTCTATTGAGAGAAAAATTTGAACATTATGCAGAAAAAGTAGTTTATATATCAAAAATTATAGAGAAAAATTTAAAAAATATTTTAGCAGATGTAGAAATTATTTCAGACTTGGATATAGAAAGAATAGTATATTTAGGAGATGGGGCTTTAAAAGGACTGGCAGAGGAAGTATCCTTAAAGGTTTTAGAACTTACTGGTGGGAAAATAGCTTCTTTCTATAATACTTTTTTAGGATTTAGACATGGACCTAAATCAATAGTAAATGATAAGACAACTATTGTATGTATGATGTCAAATAATAAGCATACAAGAGTTTATGAACTTGACTTGCTAAAAGAATTTAAAAGTGAAAATGGAGAAAAGAAAATAGTGGTACTGGATACTATTTTTGATAAAGAGGTAAAAGAAAACTCTGATTTCTATTTTTCTTTTGGAGATGAAAAAATGGGAGAGATGGAAGAGGTAGTTGCAGGACTTGGATATCTTGTATATGGACAATTGATTTCTCTTTTAAAATCATCAAAACTTGGAATAAATCCAGATAATCCTTGTCCTACAGGGGAAGTAAATAGAGTGGTTAAAGGTGTAATTATTCATAACTATGAGAAATAAAATTCTAGGAGGAATGTAAAATGTTAGTTTCAACAAGACAATTATTGTTAGATGCTCAAAAGAGAAAATATGCTGTTCCAGCTTTTAATGTTCACAATATGGAAACAATTCAAACTGTAATAGAAGCAGCTTCTGAATTAAAATCACCAATCATTGTAGCTGCAACACCAGGAACAATGAAATATGCAGGAGCAGAATTTTTTATAAAATTAGTGGAAATATGTTCAGAAAAATATGATATTCCCATAGCAATGCACTTAGATCATCATGAAGATTATAATGAAATAGTAAATGCTATTGATATAGGAACAAAGTCAGTAATGATTGATGCTTCTCATTTAGATTTTGAAGAAAACATAAAAAAAGTACAAATGGTAGTGGAATATGCCCATAAATTTGATGTTACAGTTGAAGGAGAATTAGGAATACTTGGAGGGCAGGAAGATGATCTAGTAAGAGATGATAAAGACAGCAAATATACAAATCCTGCTCAGGCAAAAGAATATGTAGAAAGAACGGGAATAGATTCTCTTGCAGTAGCAATTGGAACAGCTCATGGAGTATATAAAGAAGAACCAAAACTGGATTTTGAAAGACTTGCAGAAATAAGGGCAGTAGTAGATATTCCCTTAGTTTTACATGGAGCTTCAGGAGTTCCAGCAGATCAAGTAAAAAGAGCAATAGATTTAGGGATAACAAAAGTAAATATTGCAACAGAATTAAAAATGCCTTTTGCTGAAACTTTAAGAGAAGTATTAATAAATAATCCTAATGAAAGTGATCCAAGAAAGTATTTTGGACCTGCTAAAGAATCAATGAAAAAAGTGGCCATTGAAAAAATATTAATGTGTGGAAGTAATGGAAAGGCGTAGTTATGAATAAAATTTTAACAGTTACACTTAATCCAGCAATAGATGTAAGATAC
>ERZ791682.469-NODE-469-length-22853-cov-2.31003_pt1 | contig 22853 bp, 36 predicted proteins | sample MGYA00509958_ERZ791682 | MGnify/ENA primary metagenome ERZ791682 (study PRJEB30046, sample SAMN00715194) | human gut metagenome | study: EMG produced TPA metagenomics assembly of the A metagenome-wide association study of gut microbiota in type 2...
GATTTCCGTAAGAAACATCACAACCTTAATCATAATAAATTCACCACCACATTCCTTACATTTCCACATATTTTTCCTCCTTATATATAATCTCCTAAGTTATAACCTTCAATTATTCCAACCTCTATTAAATGTTTCATTATTTCTTGGACCTTATTATGAACTTGTAAATATTTTTCAAATTTCGGGTATTTTCTCAATCCTGCTTGATAATCGTATGGTTGAAGCCAATTCTCCTCTAAAATATCAATCTTAAAATTATCAGGATTTTGTTTATTAATTTGTAGATTAAATGTTACTTTAAAATGTTTTTCATTGATGATATAAGCTAAATAATACCAAGTATATTTAGAATAATCAGTAAACCCTAACTCCCTCATCTTGCCATCATCAAAAATGTTTACTTTTATGTTTGCGTTGGTATTTCTTTTATTTAACGGGACATCGTAATTTATCATTTTTCCCTCCTTTTAATTTCTTAATAAGTCCCTTAGCTTGTAAGAGACCTGTAAAAAATTAAAGTGTTTAATTTATTTTCTCTCTAAGCGTTCTACAATTATTTTGAATTTGTTTTTATATTGTGGCAGATCTATTACATAAGGTTTTTCAAATCCATCCGTTTTAGAAACATCATTCAAATATAACAACATCGCATTCTCAAACATTTCTTTAGGTATATCATCAGCTCTTTCACTTATTGTTCCATCTTTATTTATCTTTCCATAAAAGACATCTCCACTTATAAACCTTGTTCCTAGAAATTTTTCCATCTCTCCTCCTCAAAGGGCTATTACAGCCCTATATTTAATTTTTTAATGTTAAGATATAACCATAACCGCCGTTATCTTCGACGTGAAATTCATTTTCTATAATTCTGTATATTCCAGCATTCAGAACTATTCCGTTGTTATATATCCTTTTAAAAATATCAGATGGTATATAAAAACTGTTCTTATACTTTCTTTTCTTATTTAACTTAACATCATCTTTTTTAGAATCTTCTGTTCTTAAAGCTTCTATATCTACACCGTAGATTTCTTTTATTTCTCTTAACCTTTGCTGAAGTTTCATCTCTCCTCCTTTTTGGTTTGGGGTTTTGTATTTTCTGATTTTTCCGTAATATTTTTTTAAATTTTTTTCTATATTTTTATTATACGGAATTTTCAGTAATATGTCAATAGTTTTTTACTGTTTTTTCAGTAAATAATTTTATTTATCTTTTTTATTGTGTATAATTTGATATATAGTGATAAGGGGGAGAATAAAAATGTTTGGAGAAGTATTAACAGAATTGATGGAAAAGAAAAATATAGGAGTAGCAAAGTTTAGAGATATTACTGGAATTTCAGCTGGGTATATGTCAGATTTAAAAAAGAATAGATACTTACCTTCTAAATCTAAGTTAGAAGTTATAATAACAACTTTGGAATTAAACAGAGAAGAAGAACTTTTATTAAGAGAGGAATGGGCATTGAGCAAAAGTGATGATTCTTTGAGAAAAACTGTTTCTAACTTAAAGGAAAAAAATAAAGATATGCTAAGTGTGTTAAAAAGTGTTAAAAAAGAAAATGAACTAGCTGATGAAATAAAAGATCTGGAAAACTATAAAGCTGTTTACAACTTATTATTTTCTGATCTGAGTCAAGATGAAGCGAAAGAACTTTTAAAATCAATTTCAGAAAAACTAGAAATAATAGCTTTAAGAAAAAATAAATATGAAAAAGTTAAAAAGAAAATAGAAGAATTGAATAGCATCATAGAAAGTATAAAATAGAAAAACTAAAATAGCCCTGAGATGAGGGGGATAAAAAAGCTTTTTTTGTTAATAAAAATATGGTATAATGAGGTGATAAAATGAATGAAATCTCTTTTAAACAGCTTCAAGATTCTAAAAAAGAGGATGTTATTATATATTTGTTAAATGATAATTTTGAATGCCAGTTAAAAAAGACAAAGTTTAATAAAATCCAAGTAATAGGATATAGTGAAGCAAGGGAAGTGAATGACGTAAATATTATAACATTTAAATTCTTTCTTCCTAAAAAGAAACCTAGTTGTATTAAAATATACTACGGAGAAAATAAAACAGACTCTTCTTGGTTCTCTATACTTTCAAAAAATAAAAGAACGTGGCATTACAGAATTTCTGATTCTAACGAAGAAGTTACAATAATAACAGATGAATTAGAAGGGAAATTAAAAGAAATTTTAGAACAAAGTAAAAATACTATAGAAATAATTACAGATTTTTTTATTCAATTAGGTTTTAGCAATATTCATTTTAATAGAATTGTAGATAAAGAAAAATCTCTAATATTGAATTATGAAAATGAGGTGAGGGATAATGGATAACATCGATTTGAAATTAAGAGAAAAAATTATCAACAAATTGTCTAATTTAACTGAAGTTACATTTAAACAAAATCGATATGAAATTTCCTTGCCTATTTTTTTAGATAATTCTTATAAGATGAGTGTTTTTCTTTCTAAAATAGAAAAAACATATATTTTGTATAACAATTTGTATGTTAGTCTGGAGGAATCTGTTTTAAAAAATATAAAAAGAAAAGACCCTATTGATATAAGAAAAAATTATTTAGAAAATGATAATGAATTCAAAGAAATAAAAATGATATTAACTAATTATGGAGTGGATTGTAAAAAACTTTCTTTAAACTATACAGTAAAAAACTCCAATAACTTAGAAGAAGAAATCTTAATATATTCTGAGTTTATAAAAAAATATTACAACAACATTTATAATATCTTGCTTTCAAGATTTAGTACAAGCGAAGAGCGGAAAGATATTTATTATGAAAATTTTTCAAAAGTTATAAAAGGATATACAGGAAAAAATAAATTTAATAAAGTTGCTTACAGCGGGTTCTCAGAAAGCCCTATATATACTAGTGAAAAAATAATAGTAGCAGCATCTAAAGATTTCAATACTTTGACTAAATTTTATATAGATTTAGAAGATTTGCCGAAAGAAGTAAAAGGAAAAAAAGGACTTTTAATTTATGCGAAAAGCAAAAAGAGTGAAAAGGTAGAAAATTTAGAACAAAAGTTAAAAAATAAAAACTTTAAGCTGATCTTTTTTAAAGGTGAGAATGAGGCAATAAGGAATGCTATAGATAATGAAATAGAATCAAAGGATGAAAATGGAAAAATATAATAAAGCTCAGAAAAGTTTCTTAAAATATTTAATCAAATATAAGAGAAATAGTGTTGTGTTACCTTTTTCAGATATATTTTATTCTTATATAAAAAAAAATTACCATGAAGTGGAAATTGAACTTGTTAAAGGAAAAATAATTTTTTATAAAAAAGATGAAAAATGTAATTTAAATAGCATAATTTATACTTATATAGATGAAATTATGTCTTTATTTTATTTGATTTTAATTTTAAGGGATGAAAAAAGTATTGTTTATTATGGAAAGAAAGAGGAACTAAAAAATACTTTTAAAGTTAAAAATAAAACAAATAAATTATTTGAAATAAATTTCAACAATAAAATTGAAGAAGATTTAAATAAAAATTTTTTAATAAACCCAAACTTAAAAGAGTTGATTGATAGCAACTTTAAAACTTTAGAACAAAAGAGTTTGTTTTGGACAAAATTGGCATTATATTTTTCAATTTTTTTCTCCGGTGTTGGAATTGTTGTTAACTTATACACTTCTACAAGTGTTACGAAAATTGAATTAAATAAACCTGAACAGCTGAAAGAGATTTCAACTACAACAATATATTTAAAATAATTTATTTTGTAAGTCACACTTTAACAGGTGTGATTTTTTTTGTTGACTTTATTCTAAATAGTAAAATATTTTTCCTTGACATATTACTGAAAAAACAGTAATATGTATATAAGGAGGGAGATATGAAGAGAAAACAATTAAATAAAAATATAACAAAAGAAAATATAGAGTTATACAATAAAATAGAGAAAAAAAGAAAAGAATTAAAATTGACATTTACAGAAATGGCAATAAAAACAAAAGTTCCAATTTCGACACTTACATCAGCATTTTATAGTTTAAAAGCTGGTAAAAACATCACTACTGGAACTATGAGAATGATAGATGAAGCTCTTGGTGTTTCATTTTTTTTTAAAAAATAATTTCGGAAAATTCAGTATTAAAGTTCTTCTAAAACTTCACAAGCTTTTTTTATTGCAGTTAATATTTTAATCTGATTTTCTAGAGAAATCTTTTTATCATTCACGGTTACCACTTCCTTGTGTGTAATTATATGTATTCATAGATATAATATAATGCAAATAAGGATAAAAGTCAATAAAAATATACAAAATTGTAGAAGGGAGGTGAGAGAGTGGAGACTTCGAATCACGACGAAACAGCTAAACCAATAAAAATACCTGAACATTTGGGGTTATTAACAATAGATGGTTGCTTAAAAAATGGAGAAGTGCATATAGATGATGAAATGGTAGATATAATCAAAATACTATGGAACAAATACAAAATAGGAACTGTGGGCTGTTGTAAAGGATATAAAGAAGATAGAACACTTGAAGATAATGTCGCTTGGATACAAATAGGTTCTGGTTGGAATGAAAGAAAATATTCTAAATGGATGATAGAGATTTTAATAAGGGAAACTATGAAAGCTATAGACAGAGAAGCTAAATTTCCAATATTACTATATGATCCAAGATGTGTACCTTGTTATAATCCAAAAGGGTATTTAACAGAAAAGCATTATGAGGAATTAGTAAGGTCAGGATATGAAATTGATATCCCAATAGAAGTTATAAAATTTTAAAAGGGAGATATAATCTCCCCTTTACTTGAAGTGTTACTTTGTGTGAGATTGGTTACAGCAATAATAGCAGCCATCAGCATTTGAATATCCGTTTCTCTTAGCATAACTTATTGCAGTCGAAGGATAATCAAAATCTCCTAAATAAACTATATTAGGATATTTAGAAGGGTTAGCATAATCACAAGAGTCTCTGTGAACTTCATGAGTTACAGTGTTGATATAAAATTTAGCCATAATATTCACCTCCTTGTTATAAAAATGAGTTGCATTATTATTATAACTCTTTAAGGTGGAAAAGTAAACTTATAGAATTGATTTTAAAGCCTTTCAAAATTTAGATATATAAAGTATCGTGAAAGGCTTCTAAATAAGTTTTATAAGCAAATAGTAAAGCTTAAATAAAGATAAAAGGAGGAACAAATGATTAAAGCAGGAGATAGAGTTATTTATAACGAGCGATCTGATTATGGTGAGTGTGAGGGTATTCTGCTACTTGGAACAGTTGAAGAAGTAATAGAAACAAAAAATAACATTTATTGCAAACTTGATGGTATTGATGGCTTAATTTTTGAAGATGACATTGAAGAAATTCTACCAGAAAAGAAAGATGGATTATATGTGACTGTAGGTTATGATAAAGGGGTAAGAGACACAATTAGTGAAGCTGTGTGCGAGTTACAAGAGTACGCAACAAATGAACACTCTTACTATACAAAAGATGGCAAGGAGATGTTAAGTACTTGGAAACAAAAAGGTGACCATGTATATGATGTTCATGTATTTGAAAAAGTTAGTCCAAGCAGCTGGAAACAGTTGAGCTAATTTAAAAAAATGGCTGTTTTTTAAAAATAGAATTAGAAAATAGCCATTTAAAATAAAAAAGCCCGTGTGGGCTTAGTTATACGAAGAATTAATTTTAGGAAATTTCGTCTTCATAGTAATTATTATACACGAATTAACAAAAATAATATATATATATTTTTACTTTATATCTGTTCATCACTTTGGAGCTGGTTAATCTTCATTGTGGTGGACAGTTACAAAATAAAAATAAGAGAGGATTAACCAGCAATTAACCCTCTCAAAAGGAGGCAACAATGAGAAGTATAGAAGCTAATGATTTAGATAGTATGGTATATTACCAAGTTCCAAAATGGCTTATGGATTTACTGATAGAAGGAAAGATATCAATAGGGGCTTTTAAAACTTATGTTTTGATGTATGAAAGAACTAGATTGTCAGCCAGAAATAAATGGATAGATGAAAAAGGCAAAGTATATATCAAATACTCATACGAGGAACTTATGGAAGATTTGAAGTGTACAAGTAGAACAACTGTATCAAACAATATAAAAGACTTAGAAAAATTTAATTTGATTGAAAAAGTTAGATGTTTTAGTTCTAGTAGCATTTATTATCTAAAAGTCAGAAGTACAGAAGATTGTACTAGTACAGAAAATTGTACTGACAGAAGTACAGAAGATTGTACTACCATTAGTACAGAGGTCTGTACCGACAGTAGTACAGAGTTGCTGTACGCTAGTAAGAATAACTATAAAAAGAATAACTATAAAAAGAATAACTATAAAAAGAAAGATGATGATACTAAGTTAGATAAACTAAATAAGATAGAGGATATGCCTGAGAAAGAAAAAGAGGTTCGTCCTTTGGACTCATCATCAATCGAATTTAAAAATGATTTACAAGAACTTAAAGATATAGTTATTAAATCTACAGGAATAAATAAAATGCTGATAGATAATATTATGTTACCAAGTAAATATAGAGATATTAATATTAGGGAATTGATAAATAAAATAAAAGAATCTAAGTTTTTATTGGGAGAACTAGACACTAAACCAAATATAAATCATTTCTCTGTTAGAAGTATGATAGATAGAATCATGGCTGGTGGGTATATGAGTAATGATTCTAAAAACATTAAAAAAAATAATGTTGAAGAAGGTTGGTGGTAATATGGAAGTTCTATTAAGATGTGAAAAATGTGGTGGTGTTCTTCTTTACAGAAATGAAGATGGTGTTGATAAAGGTGTGTTTTGTGAATGCCAGCAGAAAGAAAGAATAGAGAGAAGAATAAACAAATATAGAAACATGAGTATTACAGATAGAAATAATTCACAAGATACGTTTGAAAGAGCAAAAACAGGAAGTAAAGCTGAAGATGAAATATATCTAAAATTTAAAAAATATGCTGAAAACTTCCATATAGCTAAACAAGATAATATCGGTCTAATGTTAGCAGGTGGAGCAGGAACAGGAAAAACATATGTTGCCAACTGTATATCAAATAAGATTATGGAAAAGGGATATTCTGTTTTAAGTTTTAATCTATCAAGGTACTTAATGGCAATAAGAGAAAATTTCCCAGAAGAAGAAAAGCTTTTAAATGCTGCAAAAACTGTTGATTTACTTTTTATAGATGATGTGGGAAGTGAAAAATTAACAGATTGGGGATTGGAAAAAGTATTTAATTTGATTGATATGAGATATAGAGCCAATTTGCCTATAATGATTACTACAAACCTTAAACTTTCAGATTTGAAAAGACATTTGAATTTTAATGAGAGTGACAAAATAGTTGATAGAATGATTGAAATGACAAAGGTATTCCAATTTGATTGGGATAGTAAGAGAAAAGAAAAAAGTAAGAATAAAGAATCTTTTTGGGAAAATATAGCATAGGAGGATAAATGATAACTGTATTAAGTTTATTTGATGGAATGAGTTGTGGACAAATTGCATTAAATAAAATAGGAATAAAAAAATATAAATATTATGCATCCGAAATAAAAAAACATGCTATTAAATGCACGCAGTATAACTATCCAGATACAGTTCAAATTGGTGATGTTACTAAAGTTTCTTATAAAGAAGGAGTTCTTTATACAGAAAACGGAAACTTTAAAGTAGGTAAAATAGACCTTCTTTTAGGTGGAAGTCCATGTCAGGATTTTAGCCTTTTAAAAATTGATGGAAGAGGACTGGAAGGAAATAAATCTAAATTATTTTATGAATATTTAAGAATTTTAAAAGAGGTATCTCCAGAATATTTTTTGCTTGAAAATGTAAAAATGAAAAACGAAAGCAAAAAACAACTTGATGAATATTTAGGTGTAGAAGGAAAATACATAAATAGTAACTTGGTATCTTATCAAAATAGACCTAGATATTATTGGAGCAACATACAATTTGATATACCCGAAGATAAAGAAATAAATTTTCAGGATTTTAAAGAAAAAACAGATTTAGAAAAATATAAAGTTAAAAAAACACCTTCTAGAATCAAAATGTGGAATAATGGAAAAGGAAGAAATAACAAAAGTAGTTGTGCAAATATCACAGATGCAAAAAAAATATATTGCATAACAAGAAAACAAGATAGAAGTCCAAATTCTGGGCTTATAAAATATGAAGATTTTTGCAGATATTTAACTAGAAGAGAGTTGGAGCTTGGACAAACAGTTCCAGCTGGGTATACTGATTGTGTTTCTTATTCGCAGTGTCAAGATTTGTTAGGGGATGGATGGACTGTAGATGTAATAGAACATATACTTAAAAAAGTTTTTTATGAAAACAAATGTGAGAATTGTGAAAAATACAATAATTTTATATGTGGCAAGAATGGGAATTATATACTGCCAGCCATGGAAATTATGATGAATTGCAATAGATAGGAGGACTAATTGTATTACATAATATTAACAGCAGCAGTAATATTAACTGTTGCTTGGATAGGGAGGGAATAGATGACTAGAGACGAGCTTAGAAAAATGTATACATATTTGAAAAAAGAGGTAGGAATAGATGGTTATCCTACAAGAAGTTTAAGAACTAAGGAAGAATGTGAAGAAGCTATAAGAGCCCTTGTATGTGGAACTAGAAGTAATACTTTTAAAATTTATAAAAAAGTAATAGATGAAAATATTAAACTTTTAAAGGAAAAAAAACAATTAAAACTCGAACTGGAAAATTTAAAAAATAAAAAGTGGTGGCAGATATGGAAATAGCATTAATAATAGTGGCTGGTGCTTTTATAGCACTAGCTGCATTAGAAAGAAAGATGAGGAGAGAGATATGAACCTACCTAGAATAGATTTAGAAATAGGAGAAAAATTAAAATATAAAAATAAAAATATAGTAGCTGTGGAAAGCGGGGGTACTTGCACAGGGTGTTGTCTAATAGGTTTAGGCTGCTTAGAATTATTGTGTATACTTGAGCTTAGAAAAGATAAGAAAGATGTTATTTTTGTAGAGGTGAAAGAATGACAGAAACTCAAATACAATCAAGCATAATTGACTACCTTCAAGTATTGGAGAATCAAGGGAAGTTATTTTTGCATAGAGTAAATAATATGGGAGTGTATGACCCTAAGAGAAAAGCATATAGAGTATTCCCTAAAGGTGCTAAAAAAGGATTCCCAGATATTATCTGTTTAAAAGATGGGCTTCTTATAGGGCTGGAAGTTAAAACAGGGGAAGGAAAACAAAGCAATAACCAAAAGGAAGTTGAGAAAAAACTTAAAAAACATGGAGCTGCTTATTATGTTGTAAGAAGCTTGGAAGAAGTGATAGAGATAATAGAGAGGATGTAAAGATGATGGATATAAATGACTTCAAAGAAGGGGAAGAGTTTTTATTGGTAACTAGGATGCCATATGGAAGTGAAATTTTAAGTATAACAGAGTTTAAGTGTAAGAAAGTCCTTAAAACTTGTATAAAAACAACTAATAATAGACAGTTTGGAAAAAATATGTTTAAGGATTGTTACCCATTAGAAGAGTATCAAGCTTTAAATAAACAAAGAAAAGAGTATTGTATAAAAAAATATAAAGAGCAGTTTCAAAAAAAGAATAAAACAAGATTTGAATTGATATGTATTGTAAAGGCAGCAGCCGAATTGCTAGGAGGGAACAATGAAAATAATACAGAAATAGAAATGGTTGAAAGGTATTATTTTAATTGTATGGGGCAAGTTGTCATAAGAGAAGAACCCCTGATAGTTGGACCTTTTATAAACAGAAATGAGGAGGGAGAATATGAATAATTTAGTGGTAAAAGAATATTTAGGAAATGGAATTGAATTTGAATTAGTCAATGGTTGTGTATACGCAAATGCTACTGTTATGTGTCAAACTTTTAGTAAGCAACCTAAAGATTGGCTAAAAAATACTCAAACACAAAGATATATTGAAGCTTTGAAGCAAAAGGAGAATTCTCCTCTTGATCTAGTGAAGGTAAAACATGGGGGAATAAATAATGGAACATGGATACATGAAAAGCTTATATTGAAATTAGCTCAATGGCTTAATGTAGAATTCGAGTTATGGTGTGACGAACAGATAGCCACTCTTTTAAGAGAAGGGAAAACAATTATAAAAGATTCTTACATGATAGATGATCCAGTAGAAAGAGCTAAAAGATGGATAGAAGAGCAGGAAGAAAAAAGAAAGGCTATTTCTATGACTACAAGAGTAATTGAAGCGGTAAAAAATAACTTCGGAAGTAATAAAGTTGCTTGGAGTGTGGCAGAAGTAGCTAAATCATATTCATTTAAAGATATGGGAAGAAATAATTTATTTGGGTACATGAAAGGTATAGGGTGGCTATGTAAAAATAATGAACCTGTACAAACACAGGTAAATCTTGGAAGGCTTACATCGGAACTTAGGAGAGATAAAAAGAGGGATGAATCGTATTCAGTAACACTTATGACAACTAAGGGCATATTAGCCTTATATGACAGAATGATAGCTGATGGGTATAAAACAGTAGTAAGCAGAAAAGAAATTGAAAATATGTATGTGTAAGGAGTTATAGAGATGGCTGAAATTATAAAAATAAATACAGAACCTAAATATGTAACTGTAAATGAAGATTATATAAAACATTTAGAAGAAATGATAGAGAACTATAAAGAAATTGAAAAATCACACAAAATTGTGAGAGATAATCTTTTTTGGTTATGTGATAGGCTGTTATCAACTGCTATGATGGGAGATTATGGAGAAAATGATGAAAAGACTATGATGGAATTAAAAGAATTGAATAAAATATTGATGGATCATAAATCTGGAAAAGAAATTAAAAAAGAAATACTAACATAGAGGAATATATGGAGAAATACTTAATAACAGGCTTAATACTGGTGGCTATGACCTTCTTGATAGTTGGTATAGCTATCGGTGTTGGAATAGGGTTATATTTAATAATGTGAGGTGTAGTATGAAAATAAAAGCAGGGGAAGTAGAGGAAACAGTAAAAAATATAATAAACAGATATTTAACAGGTGGAGAGATAGAACAAAACGAGTTTGAGTATATAAAAAGATATTCTAGGTATTTGAAAAACTATAAGTTTCTAAAAAAACAATAGAGGTGGCATATGGCAGATAAACAAGAAAGCCCAAAAAGCAAAAAAACCAAACAAGCAGCTGAAGAAATAATAAGTGGCAAACATAAATATTGCTGGTTAAAAATAAGATTAGATAAAAATGGAGAAGTAAATAAAATATTAAAAACTCCCTTTGAAGAAGAACTATAATAGTTATTCATTTAAGATAAAACTATTGCAAAATAAGGAATAATGCTATATAATATAGAAAAGAGAAAATAGAATATATGAAAAAACTAATTTTCGACCCTGGCGGTGGATTAGATGAATTACAGATAAAAGTCTGTAGTTTTTCTGGTCCACCTTTTTTTTATATCTTGATTAAAGCACATAACTCTGTACATGAAATAACAAAGGCTAAAGGTAGCAGTATTGAAGTTATGTGTTTCAATGGGGGTATGGTACCCACTTCCCTCACTCGAGGGGATGTATGGGAGCAGTAGCCTAAGTTGGTGAAGGCCTGAAGCTCACGAAGGTTCGATTCATTCCCCTCCCAATTATAGCTATCATAAGCACTTGGTAGCACTTTATGCGTAGAAGCATATAAAAAATATGGGTCTACATCAATGGTTAGCAGTGAATGATTTTAAGGATAAGGATATCTATCCGAAAACCTTTGTCTGAATTCCAAAAACTGTAAAACTACTTTCAAAAGAAGTGGTCAGGAAAATGAACAATTGGAATAGTTTTCCTGTTTCGGCTGTTAGCAGTTCAGCTTTTTAATAAAAACTGCACTTGATTAATACTCTTACATGATAAGGGTAGTAATGAGGTAAACAAGGAGGTGTCGTGTGATGACATGAGCAAAGGAAAGATAATGTCGTATATATTGCAAGGGAAACCCAATAAAGAAATAGCAGAGCTTTGTAATGTGAGTGTCAGAACAGTAGAGAGACACAGAAAGAAAGTTAAAGAAGCGACAAGCGACAACGACAAAAAACCGACAACGACAAGCGACAGAAAGATAAAAAAACAAGTTGCAAGGGTAATGATACAAACTGGAGCAAGTATTAGAGAGGCAGCGGACATGGTCGGATTGCCTAAAAGTACTGTCGGTGATATAAGCTCAAAGGAAAAGTTACAAGTCTCACAATTGGAGTATTTAAAAGCTTTTGCAGCAGAACAGGCTGAAAGGATAAGGCAAAATAAACTAAAGCGACTAAGCATAAATGAGGAAGCGACAAAAGCAATTGAACACGAAATAATCAACTGGAAGGAAGCAGGAAAAATATCCAAAGCAGCAATGGAAAAGCTTGTAATGACAGAAGAACTTGAACAGCTCATACTCGAAACCGACAGAATAGAGAAGTTAGAGAAATTAGAACTCGAAAGGAAGAAGGTTGAGGGGGAAAACAAGACGGATAAAGACATTACTATAAAGCTGGTGAGTAAATGATAATCGAAAAAGAGATTAACAAACACTTTGAAAATTACATATATAACTGGGGTAAAAGGTTCTATTTCGTGGTTGGTGGGTATGGTAGTAGTAAATCATATCACACAGCTCTTAAACTTGTTCTAAAGAGCTTACAGGACAAAGACAGAAAGATAATGGTAGTAAGAGAAGTTTTTAACACTCTAAAAGAAAGTTGCTATGACCTATTGGTAGAGGTCATTGAAGATTTAGGACTTTCTCACTTGTTTAGATGTTCGGTATCTCCGTTAGGGATAAGATGTCTCACAACTGGAACTAGGTTTATATTCAGAGGGACAGACAATCCCGGAAAGTTAAAATCAGTGAATGGTGTTTCTATAATTTGGATAGAAGAAGCTAACCAAATTTCATATAAAGCCTTCAAAGAACTAAACGGGAGATTAAGAACACTAAATCAATCAATGCACATTATTTTAACAAATAACCCAGAGAGTAAAAACAATTGGACTTTTGAGTTGTTTTTTACCAAGAAGTTTATAGATGAGCATAGATTATATGAAAAAAAAGTTTTAATTGGAGAAGATACATATTACCATCATTCTACTGTAGAAGATAACAAGTTTGTTCCACCAGAATATATCCATGAATTGAACCAATATAAAATATATGATCCATACTTGTATGATGTAGCAAGGAAAGGACATTTCGGAGTATTAGGAACAAGAGTATTACCACAAGTTGAGTCTATATCTGTAAAGGAATTAGCAAAGGCGATAAACAATATAGATGATAGGATGGATAGAATCGGTATGGACTTTGGATTTGAAACATCGTACAACTGCATATTAAAAATGACAGTTGACTGTGATAATAAACATTTATATATATGGTGGGAATACTACAAAAATAAAATGACAGATGATAAAACAGCAGCAGAACCAGAATTACAACACTTAAAAAAAACAAGGGATTTAATAAGAGCTGATAGTGCGGAACCTAAAGCGATAACTTATTATAATGAACAGGGTTTTAATATGATAGGGGCTGAAAAGTTTCAAGGCTCTAGGTTAGCCTATACAAAAAAGATAAAAAGATTTAAAAAGATATTCATTTCTGAAAGTTGTCCTAATTGTTATAGGGAACTTAAAGAATTGACATATAAAGAAGATAAAAACGGAAATTTAATTCCAGATCAATTTAATATAGACCCTCACTCATTTAGTGCCGTATGGTATGCCTTGGATGATTATGAGGTATCTGACTTAAAGAATTGGTTTGGGGTTATCGAGTTATAGGGGGTGATACAAATTGGATTAATACAGAAAGCGTTAAATAAAATTATCCCTAAGCCATGGGGATATAACCCAGCATATTCAAGCTATGTTGTTGACTATGAAAAATTTGTCAAGGGAGCATATGAAAATCCTTTCATACAAGCTCCATTTGTAGAGTTTTTAACAGACTTAAAAGCTTTGGAGTTTGGTGTATACACTAAAAAGGGAAAAGACTTTAAACGCTCAGAGACACAAGGAGCTAAATTTGTTGAAAGATCATTGAAAAGACCTAACAAAGAGTTGGGGTTTAAACAAATGCTAGAAGCAATTACAACCTACACATTATTTGGAGGACGGTGCCTTTTATATAAGACCAAAGGCGGAGTTGACTGTGATATTTATGTATACAACCCTAATACTTTTGAAATAAGAAGAAATGATAATTCTTTAGAAATAGATTCAATAAGATTAGGAGATACGGAGGTTACAGGCAAAGACTTAACTTATTATCACGTTATAAAGAACTTTGACCCTAATGACACAATAGCAGGTTTTGGGAATGGCTACAGTAAAATAAAACCTTTAGCGATGGTAGGGGATATGCTGAATTACTTACTAATTCACAATAACTCATTACTGAAAAATGGTGGTAGGATATCTGGGGTATTAAGAATAGGTAAGAATGTAAACCCAAAAACCTTAAAGGAGTTATATGAGAAATTCAAAGCTAATTACACAGGTGCAAAAGAAGCCGGAACGGTTGCATTAGTAGAAGCAGAAAGAGACCAAGTCGGATTTGACCCAATGGCTACTAACCCTAAAGACCTTGACTGGATAGAAGGGATGAAAGAGTTACAAAAGATAATCTGTAGAGTTTTAGGAATACCTGAGGCACTGATAATGGCAGATAACAGTTCTTATAACAACCTTGAAGGATTTAAAAAGAAAATATATCAAGATACCATAATACCATTCGCTGAATTTATATGTGAAGAATTAACAGAGTTTTTCAAAGATGATTTGGAAGATGGGGAAGAGATATGGTTCTCGACTAGCAAAATAAAAGCACTACAAAATACTACAGCAGATGAAATCAAGAAATATGGAGAAGCTTTACAAGGTAAGATATCTACAAATGATTTTATAAAATTTATAAATGATTCTTTTGAAATGGATATTCCTCTTCTTCCTAAAGATGTTGGAGATCAAGTGCTTGTATCAACTAATATGATGTTTCTAAAAGATTTGGGGGTAAGCTATGAACCGCAGACAAGCCCTGATAATAGCGAACAGGTATAGGATATTACAACAAAGAGAAGAAAGACAGAATAAAAAGTATTTTGAAAAAGTTTTCAAAGATTTTGCTTACGATATAGAACAACAATTATCTAAAGATGACTGGCTTTCTCTTGACTACACCATCTTAATAAAAGAGCTTAAAAGGTCACTAAGCAGTGTATTCACAAGAAGTTCTAAAAAATCAATTGAGTGGGTTAAAACATTATTCGGCTGGAATTTAAAAGATAGTGATATCAAGGCTATAACAGATAAAGCTTTAAACAACTATAATAAGAAATATGCTGCCACTAAAGTTAAAGAGATAGAAAGCACTACAAGAAGAATTATAAATGAAATAATAAGCGAAGGACAGTCTGAGGGGCTAACTTCCAGCCAAATCAAAGATAATATAGTTAGTCGTGTAAATGGTATGGCAGATGGAAGGGCTATGAATATAGCACGGACAGAGACTTCAAATGCAATAAATAACACTACACATGAATCAGCAGAATATGCTGGAATGACTAAAAAGACATGGATACACAGTGGGGGTGGTAAAGAGGACAGAGAATCACATCTAGCATTAGATGGAAAAACAATTGGAATGAAAGAATATTTCGTTGTTGATGGATATAACGCATTATATCCCCATGACCCAAATTTACCAGCAGGACAAGTTATAAATTGCCACTGTATATGTATTTATGAATAAGGAGGGATAAGAAAGCAATGGCGGAGCTTAGAGATGTAAAAATTAAGTTTGTGTCTCTTGTTAAAAAGGCAGCTAATAAACACTCATTTTGCATAGTTAAAAGTGATGGAGCTTGTCAATTGGAAGCTGAAATCATAAAGGCTGATGATGACAAAAGATTAGTTACCAGTATTGTATATGAACCTAATACCAAAGATAGCCACGGAGATTTTATGACTGCTGAAGAAATAGAAAGGGCAGCACACGACTTCTTGGTGAATGGGAAAGGAGCAGACATTCAACACAATTACCAAAAAGCTAATATAGACATAGTTGAAAGCTGGGTAAGTAAAACCGACACAATAGTTGGAGGACAAGAGATCAAAAAAGGCACATGGATGGCTACAGCTAAAATAAATGATGATGTTGTATGGAAAGCTGTTAAGAGTGGAGAAATAACTGGTTTTTCTATGGGAGGAACTGGTGTAAAAGTAAATAAAACAGAGGAGGAAGATATAAAAATGACAACAGAAGAGTTAAAAAAAGTAATGGAAGAAGTTTTAAAGGGAGCAAAAGAAGAAAAAAAGCCAGAAGAATTAAAGAAATTTGGGGACAGATTAGCAGAAATAGAAAAGGAATTAAAAAACAGTAAATCTAAAGAGCCTACTGAAGAAGAGAAAAAAGCTGTAACAGAAAAGGAGAAGGAAATTAAAGATTTGAAAGATCAAGTTAATAAAATGAGTGAGCAAATGAAAGAAATGTCTCAACCCGGTGTTATAAATAAGGCTGATGAAATTGTAGCATTAGAAAAAGCTGAAAAAGATTATTCTGAAAAATTGAATAAAGCTACTTTAGCAGATGGAGCAGCTATCATACCAACTCCTATAGCTAACCAAATAATTAAAAATATTAAAGAGATAGCTCCATTTTTCAAAGCAGGAACTCATATTCAGGGTAAAGGAACTACTATAACAGTACCAGTGAGACTTCCTAACACAATAACATCTGCAAAAGCAAAGAAAGAAGGAGAAGAAACAGAATCAGGAACTATCAACTTGAAAAAGATAACTCTTGCAAAGGGTGTAGTACAATCTGTTATTCCTATCACAGATGAACTTAGAAGAGATAGTTTATTTAATATAGCTGGGATAGTAAGAGAGTATTCAACTGAGGATATAGCTGAATATATAGCTGAAAATACCGTAAAAGGTGTAGTTGATATGAGTGATGCTGATAAACCAAACAGAATTGAAGGTTTCCAAAGCCATGCTGATTTTATGGCTAAAAGAACAGTGGAGCAAGCAAATGCTGATGTAATAACTTGGGACGAACTTATGAAAATAAAAAAAGAAGTCTCTCCACAATATAGACAAGGGGCAGTTTGGTATATTTCACCTGAAGCAGAACTGATTTTAAAAACTATGAAAGATTTACAAGGTAGACCACTATGGCAAGCATCTTTAGTACCGGGTCAACCTGCGACTTTTGATGGAAATCCTATTGAAGTTATGTGGCAAATGGGAGCAGCTGCTGGTGATGTAATGGTGCTATTCGCTAATTTTTCAAGATTCTATTACTACTATGTAGACTATGAAATGGAATCAGAAATTGATAGAAAAGCAGTTGCTGGATTTACTAATGAACTTTTAAGATCAAGAATGGGTGGAAAAGTTGCAAACGAATTAGCAGCATTTGGAATAAAAAAAAAGGTAGTGTAGTCCCTGTTGCTAGAACTGGAAAAAAGGTGATAGCGAATGAATAATCCATTAAAAGAAAAAAAAGAAATAATAGCCCAACATTTAGAAGTAGAAGTCGATGAAATAAGCGACTTTCTACTTGATGTTGTATGGGAATATATTGTTAATTATATAGGTTATGACCCTATGCTTCAAAAGAGAATAGAGAATTTGGATGGAAATGATTTGGATAAGTTATATGTTACAGCTAGACCAATAAAAAGCATTGAAAAGTTTATTCTAAATAATAATGGGATAAAGAACTTAACCTATGAAGATAACTATATAAATATATGTACTAAGAAAGGGTATTGCCATTGTGAGTTCATGACTTTATATGAACATCCTACTAAAGATAAGATTTATATAGAATATATGGCAGGTTATGAAAAATTACCAAACTTATTGTTGATGGCTGCAATTATGGTACTTGAAACTCTTTCATCTTCAACAGGGGAAGAGGGAAATTTAAAAAGTTATAAGATAAATACAATATCATATACTTTCAAAGATTTTACTGAGAGATCATCTGAATTTCAAGATTTACTATCTGGGTTTATGGGGGTATCTATTTGAAAACAATAGGAGAGCTAAGGATAGCTAAAATGATTGAGAAACGTCTAAATGAACTTAAAAGCAAGAAAGTGATTGTTGGGGTTATAGGAAATGAGGTTGATACTCCTAAAGAGAACGGCATAACAATAAAGCAGTATGCAGAAATAAACGAGTATGGAACAAGCACTATACCAGCAAGACCTTTTTTCAGGACAGCGACCAAAACAAGAGATTCAAGGGCAAAGATACAAGAAAGAGTTGAGAAGGAGCTAAGGGCTGTTATTCAAGGAAAGAAAACACCAGATCAAGCACTTACAGCTATAGGACTTTTTGTAAAAGGAAGAATACAAAAGAGTATAAAGGCTGGTAATTGGGTAGCAAATGCTCCAACTACAATAAAAAAGAAGAGAAAAAAGAATGGAAGTATAAAACCTCCATTGATTGATAGTGGAGATTTAATAAAAAATATAGATTTTCAAATAAAGAACAGGTAAAAAGGAGGAGTAGTGGATAAAGTTATTTTACTAAAAAGACATCTAAAAAGCTTTATATACTTGAAACAAGATGGTGGATATGTTAATGGGATTTGGGTTGATGGGGAAATAGAAAGAATACAATTTAAAGCTGCTCCTTTTCCTGTAGACGCTAATACATTAAAGCTCTATCCTGAAGGAACAATAAGGCGTGATGATTTGCTGTTATATACCAAGAAAACATTAGATAATCTTGAATCAGAAATCGAAAGAGTAGCAGATGGAAAGAAATATAGGATTTTTGATGAAGTTTCTTACCTGGAAATAGCTGATTTAAAAGTATATCTGATAAGGAGAGTTGATGAAAATGGAGAATATACAAGCTCTGATAACTCTAATAAATGATTTTTTAGGTATACCAGTAATATTTAATAACCAAGATCATAAAAGACCTAAAAAGCCTTATATAACTGTTCAGGTAATAAATTATGACGCTATATATCCCTTATCTATTAAAAAAGAGATTATTGAGGATAAAAAAACAAAATTAACTAAAATAAACAGAGCAGAGGTAATGCTTCAGTTCAACTGCTTAGGAAACGACATAATAGAATCGCATGAAATTGCAGTTAAACTTATAGATTTCTTTGATTTTATAGAAAGAGAAACATTATGGAGTATTGGAATTGGAGTAATAGAAATAGGAAATATACTGGATAGAACTTTAAATTTAGAAAATTTTAAATATGAATATATATCAAATGTTGATATAGTCATAGACTATGATAAAACAGCAGAAAAAATACTTGAAAACCTACAATCAATAGACTTGTATGGGGAAAAAATAAAAAGGAGGAAATAAATGTTATTTTTCGGTAATGCAGATGTAAAAGTATTGATAGAAAAAGCTCCTAAATATACACTTGGAAAATTAGATAAAATACTTTTATGCACAATAGAGGAAGATATACCAGCAATGGCGCTATCTGGAAGTGATGGAAAAGCTGAACTTCAAAAGTATTTGACAGATAATAGCAAAAATGCTCCCTTGCTCCTAAAAGCAGTAGAAACAGCATTAGGGCAAGAAGATAATAGTGGGAATAAACTAACTACTGAATATATTTTTGTAATAGGAGCAAAGGATATCGAGGGTGAAAAGAAGATAATGGAAGCTATTGAAACTTTTGATAAAACAAAAGAAGCTGACTTTTATGCAATTCTACCATTATTTGAAAGTCCTGAATTTGAAGCATGGGCTCAAACATATACACCTAACCATATTTTTGGAACATTCACTACAAGTGAAAGAGAAATTGCAGATAAAGGGAAATCAGGAAGAATAGTAGGACAATCGTATGCTCTTAAGGGAGTAGATTCTGACCAAAACGAATTTAATACTGTAGCTTGGTTTTCTAGAATGCTATTTTCAAATAAATTTGGTGGGTGGAAGTTTAAAAAGCTCAATGGGATAACAGCTGATACATTGACTGATGGAGATGTTGCTCGACTTACTAAAGTGGGATGGAATGGATATAGGAATGTAAGAGGAAAAGGGCAGACTACTTCATCAATTTGCACAGATGGGATTACCCATGCAGATGAGACATTACTAAGAGACACAGTTATATACAATGTAGCCAATACTCTTATGGATATGTTTGACAATGAAGAAATTATCCCAATGGGATATGAAGGTAAAAAAATTATTAATGCTTACATGGATCAGGCTTTAATGTATTGCGGAACTTTAGGGCTAATTGAGGTTGGAGAAGATGGAGGGTATCTATATAAAGTTAATATCCCAGAATTTACAGCAGCCATGAAATCTTTAAGAGAACTTACAGGAATGACCTTTGAGTTTTCACCTAATATTCCATTAGAAAAGATTGTTGTAACAGGTAAGGAAATTTTAGCATGGGAAGGAGGGGCTGAATAATGAGTATGGATATGGAGAAACTAAGTCTTACAATTATACATCCTGTTGTTGGTAGTACAGTAGGACTTAAAGGTTTGGTTGACATAGAAAGAAACTTTATAGAAGATAAGAGTGATTGGACTGGTAGGGCAGTTGATGGTTTAAGAATCGTAAGAAAGTACACAGATCCTAACTGTGATTTGGTAGTAACTGTTCTTAGAGGTTCTGATTTAGCTTACGCACTCAAAAGAAGCCTACTATACCCTAAAACAAAGGGTAGTTGCTCTTGGCTAGATGAAAGAATAGATGGTCAATCACTTGCAGGAACTGGAATATTGGAAGCTATTGAAGAAACACAAAGCAAGGCTTCTGATGAGAATGAAGTTTATACTTTAAGACTTACAAAATATACAGGATTTTAGGAGGAAAAATGGAAAATAAAAAAATTATATACAATATGTTTAACTCTAAAAATGAAGAGGAAGAGGTCGTATTTGAAGTAAGACCACTAGCTTCAAGATGGAGATTTACCGAAAGAGTTTCAGAGGCTGCTAAGATAGCTAATGGTGATGAGTTTAAATTGAGTGTAGAAATAGCAAAAAGACTCTTCCCAGAAATGATAGTTAAGCCAGAATTTCCAAGAAATAAAGTTGTAGAAGGTAAAACTTGGAGTATAGATGAACAAATAAGAGAGTTCTTTGAGAATGACCCACAAACATTGACAAGATTAGTAAGTGAGCTAATGGGTTTGATGAAACCACCAAGAAAGACAATAGAAGAATAGCTGAAAACAGATACAAAGCTAGGAAAGACAGGTGGGGTATTTACTTCATTTTATTAAAACAAGGTGTAAATATCCCACTAGACTTTATTCTAAATAGTTCTGACTTGGATTTTGAGGAATTTATAATTGCGATAAACAATCAAAGGAGGTGAGATTGTGGCTGCTGGAAGAGACCAATTGTTGATAGAAATACAAGCCATAATCGACAACTCGGTATTAAAAGAATCTGAGAAGATACTTGGAGAAATAGAAAAACAATCTAAAAAAACTGAAAAATCCTTAGACCAGCTTGGCTCTTCTTTTGGAAAAATAGGGGCTTTAGTTGCTGGGGTTTTATCTGCTAAGAAAATAAAAGAGGGTATAGATCTAGCTTCTGATTTTACAGAAAACAGAAATAAACTTGAATCTGTATTCGGTGGGCTAACTTCTGATATGGATAACTTTATAACTGGTATGGCTGATACATTGAACTTAGGGAAAAGACAATTAGAAAAAGAAGTTGCTGACGTCGGTGGAATGCTTTCAGGTATGGGGTTTAAAAATGAGGATTTAATCGAAAATACAGAAACTACTCTAAAAGCAGCTAAAGACCTTGCTTCATTTTACAATCTAGACCTTAATGATGCTATGAGAATGGTGACAGCAGGGTTGACAGGAGAAACCGAAGCGTTAAAAAGACAAGGAATAATCATAAATGATACAGCGATGGAAGAATACGCAAAACAACACAAACAGGTTTGGAAAAATTTAGATAGCACGTCTAAAGCTCAATTAAGGCTAAATGCTACAGTGGATAAAATGAAACTTGCAAAAGCAGCAGGAGACGCAGTCAAGACAAAAAATGAGTATGCTTCTGTTGAAAAAAGTATAAAATCACTTTCCGAAACTATTTTGGGTGATTTTTTCATGAGCTTTAAAGATGCTTTGTTGCCTTCAATGGAAAAAACGAGAGACTTTTTGAAAGAAAATCAAAATGAAATAGTAGCTTTTGGATCTAAAGTGGGAGATTTTGTTGGCGAAATTCTAGATATAGTTGGAGCAATATCTGACTTTGTAATGGAAAATCAAAGTTTGGTTAAGAGTGTAGGAATAGCTATTGGGGTAATGTATGGACTTTCAACTGTGATAGGGATAGTAAATGCCTTAATGACTGCTAATCCTATAGGGTTGGTTGTGGTGGCTGTAGGGGCTTTAGTTGCAGGTATGATATACGCTTACCAAGAATCAGAAGTTTTTAGAAGTGTTGTGGATAGTGCTTTTTCCATGTTGAAAGAAGCCGCTGGTATAGTTTTACCTATATTGCAAAAATACTTTGAAGGCTTAATGTTTGTAATGGAAAAAGTTGGGGAAGTATTTGGGATAGTATTTGGAAAAATAAAAGATGGTTGGGATTGGTTGGTTAATAGTAAGGCGGGTAAGTTTGTGGCTAAACTTATGGGTAGTGATGGGAAAGAGATAAATATTAGTGTCAGTGAAGAAGAAACAGGGAAAACTGTAAAAGAAGAAACCGATAAAATAGCCCCAAAAATGCCAAAAAGTACTAACCAAGACGCAAAAGTTATAGATCGAT
>ERZ791682.475-NODE-475-length-22502-cov-2.38076_pt1 | contig 22502 bp, 24 predicted proteins | sample MGYA00509958_ERZ791682 | MGnify/ENA primary metagenome ERZ791682 (study PRJEB30046, sample SAMN00715194) | human gut metagenome | study: EMG produced TPA metagenomics assembly of the A metagenome-wide association study of gut microbiota in type 2...
ATAGAGGAAAATAGATAATTATCTAGTATATAACTGAGCATAAATTTTATTTATATAAAATATTTTATTATTAATAATATAAATAAGGATGAAAAAAATGAATAAAAATAGAGGATATACATATTTAAATATAGTTGTTTCAACACTTGTAATATTAAGTTTCATGTATGTAGGAATAATATATTATAGGAATTTAAAAGAAAAAAGAGAGGTAGATGAAGCAAAGCAGAAGATAGTTAATATTTTTACTGATTATTCTGCAGAAGCTTTTGATAATGAAAAGGCACACAATATAAAAATTGACTATATTTTAAAAAAAATAATAATCTATGAGAATATATTAAAAGAAAAAGAGAAAATAAAATTACCTGCTTCTTTAAAATATGCTACTGTATATAACAAAGAAAATGTAGAAAAATTTGAAGTGAAAATAACAAGAGATGGAAATATAACTCCATCTTTCAGCATATATATTTTTGGATATGATGATATAGCAAGATATAGAATATCTTTTTATGGATTTGATATGATAAAGTTCATGAAAATAAATATATATAAAAATATAAAAAATAAAAAAGCAAAATATAAAGACATAGTATCTTATCATGAAAAATTTGCTTATGAAGAAGATGGGTGGAAAAAAGAATAGAAATGAAGGTAATATTTATATTAATATTTTTTCTAGGTGTTGTATTGATGTATGGAGAACAGAAAAAATTGGAGCTTATAAAAGTAAAAGTTAGAATAGGAAGTGCTGAGTATGTGAGTTATGTGCAGTTGTCAAATAAAATAGAGTCTAAAAAATTTAAAATATTGAGAGAGATGTGAAAAAATGAAAAATATAGTTAAAAGTATGAAGTTTGAAAAAAATCAGATATCTTTAGAGATCTTAAAAGAAAAGGATATAAGAAAAGAAAACTATATTTTAGGTGAAAAATTTTTTAAAAATAAAGTTATTCAATATTTTTTAGAAAATAAAATGATAAAAGATGATTTTTTTCCATGTTATGTGGATGAAGGAAGAATAGTTCTGATACTTTTTGAAGGTTTGAAAAAAGATATTTTAGATATTTTATATATTAAGTTTAAATTAAAGGTAATATTCCTATTTTGTGATAAAAAAAGTTTTTTAATAGGAATAGAAAAATTTAAAAATATATATAAATATGGAAATATAAGAGAAATTGAAAATATATTTAAAGAACTTCAGAAAAAAAGAAATAAAAATGAGAAAATTCAAAGTGAAGATATATATAAATCTCTTTCAACAGAAAGTCCAATAGTGGTAAAAGGACTTAATGCAATAATAATTCAGGGAGTAGAAAGAGAAGCCAGCGATATTCATATAGAGCCAAATAAAGATTATATAAGAATAAGGTATAGAATAGATGGAATATTAGTTGAAGCAGAAAAAATTTCTCTAGAGCTGTTATCTCCTATGATTTCAAGATTAAAAATAATATCAAACTTAGATATTACAGAGAGAAGAATGCCTCAAGATGGAAGATTCAATTTGGAAATAAGAGGTAAAAAAATAGACTGTAGAGTATCTATAATGCCAGTGATAAAAGGAGAAAAAGCTGTTATAAGAATATTGGATAGAGAGATAATAGAACTTGAAATAGATAAAATAGGAATGGAAAAATCAAATTATGAGAGATTATTATTCCAGCTGAAAAGAAAAAATGGGATTTTTTTAGTAAGTGGACCTACAGGTTCTGGAAAAAGTAGTACTCTCTATGCTCTACTTAAAAAACTCAATACAGGAGAAGTTAATATATCAACAGCAGAAGATCCAGTAGAATATGAGATAGATGGTATAAATCAAGTACAGTGTAAAAATGATATTGGAAGAAATTTTGCTTCTGTTTTGAGAGCATATCTCAGACAAGATCCAGATATTTTGATGGTTGGAGAGATAAGAGATCAAGAAACTGCTGAAATAGCAGTAAAAGCTGCAATTACAGGACATCTTGTACTTTCGACTATTCATACAAATGATTCTATAGGAGGAATAAACAGACTTTTAAATATTGGAATACAGCCATATATGATATCAGCTTCTATTATAGCTGTATTATCACAAAGACTGGTACGAAAATTATGTTCCCATTGTCAAGAAAAAGATAAAGAATGGAAAACTAAAATACAGCTTTTAGGCTATGAATATGAAAAATATCAAGATAGTATATTCTATATAGGAAAGGGCTGTGAAAGGTGTAATTATAGTGGCTATAAAGGAAGAACAGCAGTTTTTGAAATATTTGAACCAAATGAAAAGATGAAGGAAATGATAGAAAGAGGCAATTCAGCTCAGGAAATAGAAAAAGAAGCATTGAGTAATGGAATGAAAAAACTTATAGAAGATGGAATAGAAAAAGCAAGGATAGGAATGACATCCTTAGATGAAATACTAAGACAATGTTAAATGGGGGAGAAAATGCCACAATATAGATATACAGCTTATAATTTAAAAGGGAAAAAATGCAGAGGCAAAAAGGAATTCTCCAATGAAATGGAATTTAGAAAATTTCTAAAAAGTAAAAGAATGATATTGATTCAATTTGATATTTTGAAGAAAACTAAAAAAATATCACAAGAGAATATATTATCTTTTACTAGAGAATTAAAAATAATGCTGGAAAGTAGGATAGGTATAGTAGAAGCTTTAGATATTCAAAAAAATCAATATGAAAACAGTAAATTTGGAGAAATTATTTTTGAAATAAGAAAGGATATACTAAATGGAAATTCTATAGGAGATGCTTTTAAGAAACATAGAAATATTTTTGGAAACTTTTATGTGAGTTTGCTGTATTTAGGAGAAAAACCAGGAAAAATTATTGAAAATTTAGAGAGAATCTCTGTCAATATGGAATTAGAAAATAAAATAAGAAAAAAAATGATAGAAGCACTTTTTTATCCTTGTATAGTAATAGTTTTTTCTATGATAGTGGTAATATTTTTAATAACTTATGTACTTCCTAATTTTGTGGAAATGTTCAATGAAAGTGGAACCAAACTCCCTTTTCTTACTAAGGTGTTAATGGGGACAAGTAAAAATATTCATTATATACTTATTTCTATGATATGTATATATATAATAATAATTTATTTGAGAAAAAAGATGAAAAATAATCTAAAAAGTAGATTTGAGTACGATAAATTTGTAATGAAAATACCAATATATAAAAATATTATGATTAAAAATATAATAATAAGATTTTCTAAGAATATGGCATTGTTGATGGATTCTGAAATGCCTATAGCAGAAGTACTGGAAGTTATAATAGAAAGTTGTGACAATGTTGTTGTAAAAAAAGATATAGAAGATATGAAGTTCAGTATTATGTCAGGAGAAGGAATAGCAGAATCTTTAAAACAGATAGAAATATATACAGGTAAATATCAGAAGATGGCAGCAATAGGAGAAAAAAGTGGTGAGTTAATAAATGTGTTTCATAAAATTTCTCAGTTATGTCAAGAGGAATTGGAAAACTATATAGGGAAAATATTGATTTTAATAGAGCCGGTGATGATAATCATATTGGGTTTAATATTAGGAAATGTAATAATAGCTATTTATCTTCCTATATTCAATTTGTCAGATGTAATTAAGTAAAATATAAAAACTTGGAGGAGAACAAATGAAAAATGGAGGATTTACACTAATTGAACTGATAATAGCTGTAGCATTAGTAGGAATATTATCAAGTTTGGTAACACCTAAAGTGAGAATACAATTAGCAAAAGGAAGAGATACAAAAGCAATCTCATATCTGGGAGCTATGAGAACAGCAGCAGAATTATATTATATAGAAAATGGAGAAGCACCAACTGCAGTAGTGGAACCTGATGAAGAAGAAGATAAAAAGGCTATAAAGAATATATTGCCTTACTTAGATCCTAAAGCAGAAGCTGTAATAAAAGATGGAAAAATACAGATTGGAGGGAGTAGAAAAGATAAGGATAAGAATACAAAAATAACTTTTGGTGGAGAAATGAGATTTACTTTTAAAAGTCCACAACATGATGAAATGGCTAAAAGGGGAGATGGAGTATATATTTGGTTTGCACCAACAGAAGATCAAGTATATGATATTCAGGGAAATAAATGGATAGAGTATTAAAGAGGAGAAGAATATGGAAAATATAATTTTAATTTTTCTTGTTGCAGTTTCTTTTTTGATATTAGTGATAGATGTAAAAAAACTCTATATTCCCAATAGTTTAAATATAATTTTTCTCATAGGAGCTATATGTTACAGAGGAACGGATATATATGAAGTAGAAAATGGAATATTAGGAGCAGGAGTTTACACTCTTCCCCTGCTCTTTTTTTACGGGTATGGATCAGATATTGCTAAAAAAGAAATTATAGGTTTTGGAGATATAAAGCTTATGGTGGGAGTTGGATATATTCTTGGTTATAGTAATTTTTATACAATATATATTTATTATCTTGTAACTTTTGTTATAGCTGCTATTTTTGGAATAGTATATATAATAAAAAAGAAAGCAGTAAAAGGCGAAATTGCCTTTTCTCCTTTTCTTTTAATATCATTTTATTATATTTTCTTTGCAGGGAAAATATGAGAAGTAAAGCTTTTTCTTTTATAGAAGTAATTATATCTATGAGTTTGTTTTTAATAACTATACTTCCTCTTATGGAACTCAATAGAGGAATACTAAAGACAAATAGAAAATACATGGAAATAGAGCAAAGTGAGAAAAATTTTCATTTATTAGAAAGAAAAATAATATCTAAAGGATATAAGTTTTTAGCTTTAAATTTAGGAGAATATGAATATGTATTGAAAGAAAATCAAGATATTCATTATATTTTTAATGATATAAAATTTTTGTATGAGAATAAAGAGAGTGAAAAAATATTACTTTCAATAGATAAAGCAGTATTTAATAGCAAAATTGAAGAAGAAAAGTTTTTGATTTTAAAAATAGAATTTCATAGTAAAAATAGGGTATTTAAAAAGGAAAAATTAATATCAGAATATGATGAATATTATTAGGAGAAAAATGTACAGGAAAAAAATAAAAGGGATAACTCTTATTGAAACAATGGCTTCCATAGGAATAATGGGAATATTTATGCTTCTTTCTTTTCCTATTATGAAAATTATTAATAAAGCAGAGAGTTTTTTTATAAGCGAAAGAAATACAGCAAGAAACAGTGTAAGAATAATAGAAATTATAGAAAAAGATATAAGAGAAAGTACTTTTGGAAATAAGGAATATATGGGGAAAGAATATTTAAATAATGGAAAAGAAATATTTGAACATTCTGGTTATATCAACAGTCCATTGAGAGAAGAGTTTTTCAACAGAAAAGTGAAAAGAGGAAATATAATATTTCTAGAGATTCCATATGTCAAAGATGATATAGTTTCTTCTAAATATATTATTTATAGATTTTATACTGGAAGTCTGGAAATTATAGAATGCAGCCTATTTGGTGGAAATATTTTTGTAGAGAGAATAGAAAATATTTTAGAAAAAACAGATGGATATTTTGAAAAAGATGAGAAGGGAATAATAATAAATCTGCAAATGAGAAATGGAAAAGAAAGAGTTGAAAAGATATTAAAAGGCTATGAACTTATAGGAAAAAAATATGAATAGAAAGGCCTTTTTACTTTTAATAACAATCTTTTTAATAACTTTTATAATGGGAAGTTTTCTTGTGGGATATAGAATGACTCATACTAGAGGGAAAAAGCTCATAAGCAGACTGGATAGTTTAAAAATTAAAGAAAAAAATGAGGTTCTGCATACTTTGGCATACCATGAACTATATAAAATAGACAGATATATAAATGAGGGAAAATATGAAAGCAGTATAGATTTTTTTGCTGGAAGCAGTATCCAAAAAAGAGTATGGTTAAAAAAGAAAGATGAGGTTCTTCAGATGAGTTATGGAGGGTATACTCTGCAAAAGCTTTTGTACAATAATTCTGAAATAATATATCCAAATAGTAATGAAGAAATATATGAAAAAATATCAAATAAACTTCAAAGTCATTTTGTAGAAAAAAGAAAATTTACAGCAAGGATGGAGAAAAAAATTAAGTCTGATGAAATTAATTTAGAAGTAATATTTGTTGCTGTGATAAATATAGAATATGAATTTGAAAATGATGATATAGATAAACCAAATACTGAATATGTAAAGGAGTTTGTGATATCAGAAAATGTTCAATAAATTATTAAAAAGAGAAAATGACATTCTTTTTTCTTTAAAGGAGATAGAAAACAATAAGAATATAAAAAAAGGTATTTTAGTACTAGAAAGTGAATATTTTGAAGTAATTAAAGTAATATTGGAAGAAGGTTTAGAAGAGAGAGAAAGAGAATATGAAATAGAGGAACAACTGGAAAATAGGATAATAAATTATGAAGTTTTAGACTATGTAGAAAAAGAGATTTCTCTGGGGAAAAAAGATGGAATAGAAGAGAGCATCATAATACTTATTAAAAGAGAAAAAATATATGAAATAACAAATAGAGTAAAAGAGAAAAAAATAGAAATTAAAGGAATAATACCAGTTTTTCTTTTAAAGTATTTTTCAAATAATGATAAAGAAAATGAAATTTTTCTGGATATTGGAATAGCTAGAACTATAGCTGCAATATTTAAAAATAATATACTGAAAGATATAGTAACTGCCGATACAGAAAGAGATGAAATATTGAATTCACAAGAAGAGTTTAATGAGCTTTTAGAAAGAGTAATGTTTTCTTTTGAAGAAGAAATTTTTGATGATATAGAAAGAATAGCTATTTATGAGAAAGATAGGGAGCTGGAAAGTCTTATAAAAAATAGCAAGCTTTCTCAAAAAGAAATATTGATAGAGAATTGGAAAAATTTTGAAATAACTTTCAATAAGAATTTTGATTTTATTCCAGCAGAGTACAGAAGAGAAATGGAACAGAGAAAAAATATAAAATCTGGAATGATTATTCTGTCAGGAATTTTAGTTGTAGAATTTTTACTGTTTTTCTTTTTAACAAGTATAAAAAATCGTGAAATGAAAAATATAGAAAAACTTGAAGAAAATTTAGGGAATTTTAAAGTAAAAATAGAGAAGAAAAGAGAGGAAATAAAGAGTTTTGAAAATTTTAAAGAGAAAAAAAGTAAATTAATGGAGAAAGTGAGTTTTGGAAAATTTAAAATATATGAAGTATTAGAAGAATTAAAAAAGTGTAAGCCATCACAAATGAATTTTGAAGGAATAGAATATAATGGAAAAGGTATGTTGAAAATAATTGGAAAGGTACAGGAAGAGAAAGAAGTATATGAGTTTGAAAAAAATATTTTAAAAAATAACAGGTTCTTTTATTTAAATCATGACTATATAAAAAAACAGGAAAATGGATATGAGTTCCAGATAGATATAGGGGTAAAAAATGAAAATAACAAATAATTTTCAATCTACAGAATGGAAAGAAAAAGTAATAGCTTTCATTTTTATCAGTATCTGGCTTGTGATGACATATAAGTTGGTGATAGAACCATACAATGAAATTCAAAATCAGAAAAATCAAAAAATATCTTTAGAGATAAAAATAAAAAAATCAGAAAAGGAATTAAAAGAAACAGAGAAAATTTATCAAAAAAAATATGAGGAAAACAGAAAAGAAAAAACTGAATATGAAAAATATGAGAAAAATCTTTTAAAAAAAGGATTTCAAAATTCTGGAGAAATGGAAGATTTTATATATGAAAAATCAAAAGAGAATAAAATAGCCATAGAAACTATAGGAGGAATAGAAAAGACTGGAACTGTAGGAAAAGAGAAAAAAGGAAAAATATATATTCCTTATTCTTTGTCTGGAAAAGAAAGAAATCTATTTGATTGGATTAAGGAGATGGAAAATTTAGAAAAATTGATATCATTTACAGATACACCATTTCAATTTCAAAAAAATGAAAGTGATATAAAATTTAATTTGAAAATATCTGGGTATATTCTTAATGATACTCCTAAAGAAAAAAATATGAAAAATATTGAAAAGGAAAATATTTTTTATACATATAATGAAAAGGAAATGATAACAGAAAAAAATATAGTTGAAATAAATGAAAAGGTTTATATAATATTAAAATTCAAAAATGGAAAAAGAAAAATATTTAGTGAAGGGGAAAAAATAAGAAAAGATAGAAACTGGTACATCTTAAAAATAGAGGGTAACGAGATGTATTTAGAAAAAACGGAAGATTTTAAATAAAGGGGAGAGAATGTGAAAAAAAATCTTGTACTTTTATTAATTTTTTTTATTTGTTATAATATTTATGGTAAAATAGAAAAGATTTCTTTAAAAGAAATAAAACTTGAACAAGAGCTGGAATTAAAAAGTATGATTCTTTCAGATGCTTTAGCAGTTATGTCTAAAGAAAGTGGAATGACTATAATAGCAGATGATAAAGCTAAAGATATAATTTTGGATCTCTTTTTTGCAAAGGGGGAAAATTTTAAAAATATATTAGAAGGAATTGCCTCAACTAATAATTTAAAAATAAGTCCTCTAGATGAAATGCTGGTTTTATCAAGAAGAAATTCAAATATTTTAGGTGAAATGGCATTGGGAGGGAAAGTTCTCATAGAAGGCTATGATATGGGAATAGAAGGTGTAAAAATAACTGTTCAAAAAAGTTCTTCTAGCCCAGTATATACAACCTATGGAGGAAACTTTGTTATAAATGATTTGAATCCTGGAATATATGTGGTAAAATTTGAGAAGAAGGGATTTCTTACATCAGGACAGATAGTAAATATTGATAAAAATATAAATACTGTTACTGTTTCTATGGAGAGAGATAAAAATAGTTCTGAAAAGATAAGAGAAGAAAAAAATATTAATAATATTATGGAAAAAACTTTTATTAATGGAGAAGAATTTTACACTGAAAGAATAAAATTGGTAAATATATCAGCAGATGAAGTAAGCAGTATATTGAAAAATTCTTTTGGTGAGGGGATAAGAGTATCTTCCATACCAAAAATGAATATGATAATAATAGTAGGAAAAAAAGATAGTACAATATCAGCTGTAAGATTTGTAAAAGAACTGGATAGAGAGATACAGCAGGTAAGAATAACTTCACAAATACTGGATGTAACAGATAATTTGTTTGAAAATTTAGGTTTTGATTGGTTATACAATAACACTGGAAGTATAGAAAAAAGTAATGGACTGGATATTTCATTAATAGGAAAAGCAGCAGTAGAGGGAGCAGGAATAAGTTTTGGTTCTGGAATAAATTTAGTAAGACAGTTTAATGATGGAAATGATATACTTGGTCTTGGAATAAATCTTTTGCAAGCTACTCAGGATTTAGTAATAAGTGCTATGCCATCTATACTTGTAGCTGATGGAGAAGAGGGAGAATTTAAAATAACAGAAGAAGTGATAGTTGGTGAAGAGAAAAAAGAAAATGACAATACAGAGAAGACAACTTATACACCGCTGTTCAGAGAAGCTGGAATAATACTAAAAGTAAAACCTTTAATTAAGGAAAATGGAACAATATTTTTAAAAGTAATGATAGAAGTAAGTAATTTTAGATTAAAGAAAAGTGAACAGGAAAATATGACTTCTGAAGGAGGAACATATAATTCTGAGGGAGGCTCTAAAATAGGAAGAAGTATAGAAACTACTGTAAAAATGAAAGATGGTGAAACAATTTTTATAGGTGGACTTAAAAGAGCAATAGTTCAAAACCTAGACAGCAGAGTACCTTTTCTTGGAACAATCCCTGTAATAAATATTTTTTTTAAAAACCAATCTGTAAAAAGAGAAATAACTGATATATACATAAAATTAAAAGTTGATATCGAAAAAGATAGTTGGGAAAAAGATAGTTTTGATAAAACAGAATTGCATCAAAAAATTAAAGATATAAAAGATAAAAAAATATATCCTGTATTCTAGCAGGAAGCAAGGAGAATTTTATGGAGAAAAAGAATAATTTTGACTTGAAAAAAATACTGGATAATTTTAAGAACATAAAAATAGGAGTAGTTGGAGATTTGATGTTAGATGACTATATTTATGGAAGTGTAGATAGAATATCTCCAGAAGCACCAGTGCCAGTAGTCAATGTATTAGAAGAAAAATTTGTGCTGGGGGGAGCAGCAAATGTTGTGAATAATCTAGCTTCTCTAGGTGCACAGACTATCTGTTTTGGTGTTATTGGAAATGATTCTAATGGAGATAGACTTATGGGAGCATTTGCAGATAAGCATATAGATGTATCTGGTCTTATAAGAAGCAAGGACAGAACAACTATTGTAAAAAGAAGAGTAATAGGAGGAAACCAGCAGCTATTAAGAATAGACTGGGAAGATATAACTCCAATATCTACATTTTTAGAATATGCTCTCCTTAAAAATATAGAATCAAAAATAGATGAATTGGATGCAGTAATACTTTCAGACTATGATAAAGGAGTACTTACTCCAATGGTAGCAAAAGAGATAGTAAGAATGTGCAGAGAAAGAGGAAAAACAGTAACAGTAGATCCTAAACCTAAAAATGCAGTAAACTATACAGGAGCAACATCTATAACTCCTAATAGAAAAGAAGCTTTAGAATGTCTTGGACTGAAAAGATCAGATGATATGGAGGCTGTTGGAAAAGAACTTAAAGCAAAGCTTCAGCTTGATAATCTTCTTCTTACTAGAAGTGAAGAGGGAATGAGTCTTTTCTTAGACAATGATGAAGTTATAACTATACCAACTTTTGCAAAAGAAGTATATGATGTAACAGGGGCTGGAGATACAGTAATATCAGTATTCACATTGGCTGGAGCTTCTGGGGTTTCATGGCATGAAGCTGCAAAGATAGCAAATACAGCAGCAGGGGTAGTAGTTGGAAAGATGGGAACTTCTACTGTAACTAAAGATGAAGTACTTGAATTCTATAACAGAATTTATGAGAGATGGGAATAGTGATAAGATGATAAGAATTGGAAATGGATATGATGTCCATGTACTTATAGAGGGAAGAAAACTAGTGCTTGGAGGAATAGAAATTCCTCATACTAAAGGTGTGCTGGGACATTCTGATGGGGATGTATTAGTTCATGCAGTAATGGATGCAATGCTTGGAGCATTGGCTCTGGGAGATATAGGGCAGCATTTTCCTGATACAGATATGAAATATGAGAACATAGACAGTACTATACTTTTAAAAAGGGTAAAGGAATTGGTTGCTGAAAGAGGATATAAAATAATTAATCTTGATTCTATAATAGTTTTACAAAAACCAAAAGTAAAGCCATATATAGAAGCTATGAGAAAAAGAATTGCAGAAGTACTGGAGATAGATGTAGAACAGGTAAGTATAAAAGCTACTACTGAGGAAAAATTAGGCTTTACAGGAGATGAAAGTGGAGTGAAGTCTTACTGTGTTGTACTTTTGGAAAAATAAATGATTAACTTGAGGATGATTAAAAAGTTAGAATAAAATTCTGCTTATAAGTCATCCTCATATTTTTTATAGGAGGGAAATTTATGGATCATACAAGAAATAAAATATGTATATACATAAAAATAAAATTTTTTGAGGGTAGAAGAAAAACTCCTGTAAGATTTTCTGGTGGAAGGTATAGGCCTCATTTTGTAATAAAAAATGATTCTGAATACTTAGGGGTTCAATTTATAGATGGAGAGGAATTTATTTTTGAAAAGGAGATACTTGGAATTGTTCAACCTATTTATAGAGATACTATAGACTACAGCAAGTTAGTGCCAGGGACAGAATTTTTTATTTTAGAGGGAGCAACTTTAGTTGGAGAAGGGGTTGTTATAGATAAATTTAAAACAGAGCTTTGCTAAGAAAAAAAGAAGTTGGGTAAAAAATAAGATAAATTTTAAAATTAGAAAATATGTTTAATTAATAAAGTAAGCAAAATATAAAAATAATATAGATGAACAAAGTAAAAATTATGTGTTATCTAATAATTATGAAAATAGATAATTGACAGCCTGAGTTGATTTTTTTAACTTAAGTGGTCAATTATTTTTTTTATTAATGTCAGTATTTTAAAAGTAATAAAGAATCATTCTTATATTTCTAATAAAAATAATTATAAAATATTGAGTTGAAATATAATTTGTTCTGTCTTGATTTTGAGAAAAAATTATCTAATTTGAAACAAAAAAATATAATAAAGCACAAAAATAAATAAGAAAGCTCTTAAAAATAGTCTTTATTTTTTGGCATACTATTTGCTTTATATGTAAGCATAGAAAAAATTATGAGGGAAGAGGTGGTATATTAATGACAGTTCCAGTAATAGTGAGTTTAATAGGGATAATTGTGGGGTTATCACTATTAATTTATCTTGTAATGAGAGGAGTAAATATATTTGTTATTGCAATTCTATGTTCTTCAATAGTGGCAATAACAGGTGGAATGAATCTTTACACTGCTTTAAAATTTGATTATATGGGTGGGTTTGTAGATTTCTTTAAAAATAATTTTTTCATATTTCTTGCAGGAACAGCAATGGGAAAAATGATGGAAATTACAAATGGTGCTAAGGCAATAGCTAAAATGATTATAAAATTTTTGGGGAAAGATAAAGCTTTAATATCAATTCCTCTTGCTTGTGGAATTCTTCTCTATGGAGGAGTGAGTATGTTTGTTGCAAGTTTTGCAGTATTTCCTATAGCATTGGAAGTATTTAGAGAAGCTGATATTCCAAGAAGATTTATACCAGCAGCACTTTGTTTTGGATGCAGTACATTTGCAATGGTTGTCCCTGGGACACCTCAGATACAAAATATTATTCCAAGTCAATATTTAGGAACAGACTTAATGGCAGGACTTGTGAATGGGGTAATTGCCTGTGCAGTTATGTTGGTCCTTGGAAGTTTCCTTTTATTCAGAATGGTAGATAAGGAAAAGAAACAAGGGAAGCATTTCGTGGCTAAGCCAATGGATGCATTTGATGACAAAGAAGAAGATTTACCTAATGGCTGGATAGCTCTTATTCCACTTCTGGTTTGTATCATTTCAATAAACATAAAAATAAATGGAAAAACAATTATACCAATTGAAGTAGGAGTATTTTTAGGAACATTTCTTACATACATATTATTAAATAAGTATCAAGATAATTCAAAAGTACTAGATAATCTTGGAGAAACTTGTAAAACAACAATACTTGCAATTACCAATACTTGTGCAGTTGTAGCTTTTGGGTCAGTTGTAAAGTCAACAACAGCTTTTCCTGAAATAGTAAATACAATGGTAAATTTTCCAGGACCAAAAATCCTTGGAGCAGCAGTTGGAACAACAGTCATTGCAGGGGTATGCGGGTCAGCATCAGGTGGACTTGGAATAGCAACACCACTATTGGGACCAGCATTTATGGCAAAGGGAATTTCAGCAGCAGCTCTTCACAGAACAATGTCAATAGCATCAGCTGCTTTAGATTCACTGCCACATAATGGATATATAGTTACTGTAACTAACAGTTTATGCAATGAAACACATAAAGATGCATATATGCCTGTATTCTGGCTTACAGTATTTACACCACTGGTAGGAACAGCAGTAGCAGTTGTTTTATTTACATTCTTTCCAAATCTGCCATAGAGTAAAAAATTTTTAATGAGATAAATATAAAAAATGATAACTAAGGAAAATATTCAAGGAGGAAGCAAAATGGAAAATGTATTATTTAATGAAAAAGATGGAATTATGTTTATAACTATCAACAGGCCAAAAGCTCTCAATGCTTTGAATTCACAAACTGTTAATGAGCTGGGAGAGGTAATAAGCTCTGTTGAAAAAAGAAAAGATATAAAAGTTGTTATTATTACAGGTTCTGGAGAAAAATCATTTGTTGCAGGAGCGGATATTGCAGAAATGCATAATTTAAATGCTATGGAGGGAAGAGAGCTTGCTTTAAATGCTCAAAAAGTTTTCTCAAAAATTGAACAAATGCCTCAAGTGGTTATTGCAGCAGTAAATGGATATGCACTAGGAGGAGGATGTGAACTTTCTATGGCTTGTGATTTAAGAATAGCTTCTGAGAAAGCAAAATTTGGACAGCCAGAAGTTAATTTGGGAATACTCCCTGGGTTTGCAGGAACTCAAAGACTTCCAAGGCTGGTTGGAAAAGGAATAGCTAAAGAATTAATATTTATAACTGATATGATAGATGCACAGAGAGCATATGAAATAGGACTTGTAAATAAAGTTGTGAAGCCTGAAGAACTTATGCCAGCAACAGAAGAAATGGCAAGAAAAATAATGTCGAAAGGTATGTTCGGGGTAAGCCTTGCAAAAGCAGCTATTAATAATGGAATGAATATGGATATGGAATCTGCTTATAAATATGAAGCTGATATGTTTGGTCTTTGCTTTGCAACAGAAGACCAAAAAGAAGGTATGGAAGCTTTCTTAAATAAAAGAAAAGCTGAATTTAAAAATTTCTAATATAAATAGGGAGATGAAACATATGGGAAAAGTGAGAGTATTACAGCCATCAGAAGCAGCAGCTTTAGTTAAAGATGGAGTAAATATAGTTACAAGTGGGTTTGTTGGAAGCTGCTGTCCAGAAACTTTAAGTGAAGCATTGGAAAAAAGATTTTTAGAAACAGGCCATCCCAATAATCTTAATTTCTATTATGTTTCTGCACAAGGAAATAAAGGAGAACGGGGAGCAGGGCATTTTGCACATAAAGGAATGATAAAGAGAGTTGTTGGAGGACATTGGAATATGACTCCAGGACTTGGAGAGCTCTCTATGAATAACGAAATAGAAGCATATAATTTTCCTCAGGGAACTTTATCTCAGTTATTTAGAGATATAGCTGGAAAAAGAATAGGAACAATAACTCATGTTGGATTAAATACATTTGTTGACCCAAGAATTGAGGGAGGGAAATTAAATGAAATAACTACAGAAGATTTAGTTGAAGTTATTAATATAAAGGGACAGGAAAAACTTTTATATAAGGCATTTCCAGTAGATGTATGCTTCCTGAGGGGGACTTATGCAGATGAAAATGGAAATATCAGTATGGATAAAGAAGTAGCAACTCTGGAAATGACAGCTATTGCTCAGGCGTGTAAAAATTCTGGGGGAATAGTTATAGTTCAAGTGGAAAAAATAGTTGAAGCAGGGTCTCTCAACCCTAAACTTGTTAAAATACCTAAAATATATGTAGATGCTGTTGTTATTTCTAAACCTGAAGAACATGAACAATGTTTTGGCTGTGAATATGATTCAAGTATGGCTGGGGTTACAAGAGTTCCTCTTTCAGGGTTAGCCCCAGTAGAACTAAATGCTAAAAAAATAATTGCCCGTAGAGCAGCTATGGAACTGCAGGAAAATTCAGTTGTAAATCTAGGAATAGGAATTCCTGAATTTATTTCTTGTGTCGCAAATGAAGAGGGAATAGGAGAAAAAATGACTCTTACTGTTGAGGCAGGAGCAATAGGAGGAGTTCCTCAAGGAGGAATGCGTTTTGGAGGGTCAGTAAATCCTGAATGTATTTTAGATGAACCTTATCAATTTGATTTTTATGATGGTGGCGGAGTAGATCAGGCATTTCTAGGACTTGCTCAGACAGATGAAAATGGAAATATAAATGTGAGTAAATTTTCTGGAAGAGTTGTAGGATGTGGCGGTTTTATAAATATTAGTCAAAATGCTAAAAAAGTATATTTTTGTGGAACTTTCACTACAAAAGGTTTAAAGCAGGAAATAAAAAATGGAGAGCTGGTTATTCTTCAAGAAGGAACTTCAAAGAAATTTGTAAAAGAAGTGGAACAGATAACATTTAGTGGAATATATGCTGGAAAAATAAAACAGCCTGTAATGTATATAACAGAAAGAGCTGTATTTGAATTGAAGGAAGATGGAGTATATATTACAGAAATTGCTCCAGGAATCTGCTATGAAAAAGATATTCTTCCTTATATGGATTTTGAACCGAAAATACCACAAAATGGAATAAAAATAATGGATGAAAGAATATTTAAAGATGAACTAATGAAACTTAAATAAAAATATAATAACTTATAATAAATCAGGAGGGATAAAATATGTACGATTTAAGATTATCAGAGGAGCAACAAAGAATATGTCAAATGGTTAGAGAATTTTCAGAAAAAGAAGTAGCGCCAGGGGCAAAAGAGAGAGATTTAAATGAAGATTTTCTAGGAACAAAAGATATTTTAAAGAAAATGGGAAAACTTGGTCTGATGGGACTTCCATATGCAAAAGAATATGGAGGAGCAGGACTGGGATATGTAGAATATGCTCTGGCAGGGTTTGAATTAAATAAAGTAGATGCTTCAGTGGGAATTTCTTATTCTGTACATATTTCATTGGGAACAGGGCCAATATATAATTTTGGAAATGAAGAGCAAAAGAAAAAATATTTACCTAAATTATGTTCAGGAGAATATATAGCAGCATTTGGACTGACTGAACCATGTGCAGGAAGCGATGCTGGAGCAAGCCAATGTACAGCAGTACTGCAGGGGGATAAATATATATTAAATGGAACTAAATGTTTTACAACAAATGGAGAGTTTGCAGATATTATTGTAGTATTTGCAATGACTGACCCATCACAAGGAACAAAAGGAATTTCAGCATTTATAGTTGAAGCTAAAAATTTCCCAGGAATAAAATTTGTAAAGAGAGAAAAGAAAATGGGAATCAGAGCATCTGTTCAAAATGTTATAGAAATGGAAAACTTAGAAGTACCTAAAGAAAATTTATTAGGAAAAGAAGGAAGCGGATTTAAAATTGCCATGGCAACTTTAGATAGTGGAAGAATAGGGGTAGCAGCTCATGCTACAGGAATAGCAAAGGGAGCATATGAATATGCACTGAATTATTCAAAAGAAAGAGTACAATTTGGAAGACCAATAGCAAAACAACAGGTAATTGCTTTTAAACTGGCAGATATGTATGCTAAGATAGAGGCAGCAGAAGCAGTAACATTGAAAGCAGCATGGACAAAAGATCAACATGAATCATATAGTATTCCAGCAGCAGTAGCTAAATTAACAGCAACAAATACAGCAATGGAAGTGACAACAGAAGCAGTTCAAGTACTGGGAGGAACAGGATTTACAATGGATCACCCAGTAGAAAGAATGATGAGGGATTCTAAAATTACTCAAATTTACGAAGGAACAAATGAGATACAGAAACTTGTTATTTCAGGAGCAATCTTAAGATAATTATACAAAATAAAATATATTAAGGGATGCAGTCAGCGTCCCTTATTTTTAAAATAAAACAGGAGATCAACTATGAAAAAATTATTAGTTTTGATTCGTGAAACTTTTCCTACAGATGAACTTTTAACAGAGAAAAATTTAAAGGAGAAGAGAATACTAAATCCTTATGATGAATATGCATTGCTTCAAGCTAAAAAAATAAAAGAAAAATATGGGGGAGAGATAGTATGCTTATTTTTATCTCATAGAAAAACACAATATGGGTTAAGGACTGCTTTAGGACTTGGCGGAGATAGAGGAATTTTTGTATATTACCCTGAAAAAAATATTGAAGAAATAGCAGAGGTTTTAGCAAGGGAGATAAAAGAAGAGAAATATGATGCTATTTTGATGGGAAATAGAGATGTCAATGATGATAGAGAGGAGCTTCCAAGCAGACTAGGAGTATTATTGGAACTTCCTATTTATTCTCATCTGCTTTCAATTGATTACCAAAATTTCTACTTTATAGCTGAAAGAGAAAAGGAAGAAACAATAGATACAATTAAAATTCTAAAGAATGGTATTTTTGCATTCAGTCAAAATGTATATGAACCAGAATACCCCTCAATCAACAATATTATGTCAATCAAAGATAAAATGATAAGAGATGTTTATTATGAAAATATCATTTCCAAAGAAGATGAAAAAGTTGTATACCAGGATATTTATAGAAGATTGGAAATTTATAAGAATATAACAGCAGACAAAGGAACAGAAAAATTACTAGACTACATGAAAAAATGGAAGCTGATTGACTAAGGAGGATGTATGAATATATTGCTGTATCTTCATGGGAATATAGATTTATCAGAAAAAACTCAGGAATTAATTAATATTGCCTGTTCATGGAAAAAAGCAACAGATGGAAAACTCTATGCAGCTGTGTCAAAAGAAAAGAAATTATTAATAAAGAATAAAATTGAAAAATGGGAAATTGATAAAATATTTATTTTAGAAGACAGCAAGGAAGACACTTTAAAAAAAACAAGCTCATTCTTTAAGAAAATTTCAAATATTATAAATATTGATTGCATAGTGATGGGAAATTCAATCTTTGAAAGAGAACTGGCACCATATTTAGCAAGTATATATAAATGGAAATTTGCACCTAATATTATAGATTTTAAAATTGATGGGAAAAATATTTTATGGAAAAGATTCTTGTATGGAACAAGAGCAATACAAAAATTTACTACAGAGAATAATTCTATTGTAGTTACAGTATCCTCTAACATATATAAGAAAGATGAAAAAAGACCTGTATCAAGGGATATAGAATATATAGATGTGGATACAGAAAAAGATAATGAAATTTTATTTACACTGGAATCAAGAGAAGAAAAAATATTGCAAAAGCACCCTTTGGAAAATGCTAAGATAGTCATTGGAGTAGGAAAGGGAATTAAAAATAAAGAGAATTTTTCAATGATAGAAGAACTGGCAGACTTATTAGGAGCAACTATAGGAGTAACCAGATCTGTAGTAGATAATGGCTGGCGGCCTGAATATGAAAAAATAGGACAGACAGGAAAAATTATCAAGCCAGAATTGTATCTTGGCTTTGGTATATCAGGGGCAATGCAGCATATGGCAGGAGTACGCCAAGCAAGGCATATTATTATGGTGAATAATAACCCTAATGCAGAATCATTTCGTTCATCAGATTTTGGAATTGTAGCAGATCTATTTGATGTTATTCCTAGAATTATTGAGTTTATGAAAAGTAAAAAATCTTAAAATAAAAACTTTCATAAAAAAAGACCTCTTCTAAAGAATTCGAGGTCTTTATTTTTTTAACTTTTTTTTATATCAAATTTTTTAATTTTTTTATAGAGAACGCTTCTATGAATTCCCATTTTTTCTGCTGCTTCACTACAGTTCCAATGATATTTTTTTAAAAATTCTTCTATAAGAAGTTTTTCATAAGAATTTATTTTCTCCTGAAAATTTAGATTTTTATTTTCAATATCAGAGTATCGTTTATTATACATTTTTGCAGGAAGATCATCAAGTTCAATTAAAAAACTATCATTTATTGCATAAGCACTTTTTATGACATTGTCTAGTTCTCTGATATTTCCAGGCCATGGATAATTTTTAAGACAGTTTTTCACTTCCTTTGAAAAACCTTTTACAGTTTTATATTCAAGATTCAGTTTAGTCAGAAAATAACCTGCAAGCTCCAGAATATCTTCTTTTCTTTCACTTAAAGAAGGCATTTCTATATTTATGACATTTAATCTATAATATAAGTCTTCTCTGAATAGGTCTTTTTCAATCATTTCTGGAAGATTTTTTCTTGTAGCTGCAATAATTCTTACATCAATAGGGATAGAATTTACACTTCCAATAGGGTCAATTTCTTTTTCTTGAAGAACTCTCAGAAGTTTTCCCTGCATAGGAAGAGGCATATCACCAATTTCATCTAAAAAGATTGTCCCTCCATTGGCAATAAAAAACTTACCTTTTTTTCCACCCTTTTTTGCCCCTGTAAAAGATCCTTCTTCATAACCAAACAATTCAGATTCCAGAAGAGCTTCTGGAATAGCAGCACAGTTTATACTTATCATAGGTTTGTCTGCTCTGTCTCCACTTGTATGAATAGCTCTGGCAAATACCTCTTTCCCAGTTCCAGTTTTACCAGTGATAAGAACAGGAAAATTTGTTTTGGAAGCTTTTAAACCAATTTTTTTTACAGTAAGGAAAGATTGAGATTTACCTACTATTTTATCAAAACAATAATTTTCTTTTGCTGCATTGATGTATTCTTCTTTATAATACTCAAGTTCAGCATATTCCTTCATTAATTTTTTAGCAACATCGAGAGTTTGAAGCCTAAATTTTATCTGAGCTACTCCAGCTATAACTTCTCCCTCTTCATTTTCGACATATGAACGGCTTACAATAGCAGATCCTTCTTTTTCAATTCCCAAGATATAAGTTTGAATTACACATTCTTCACAATAACGTTTTTCCATTACTTCAAGCATTTTACTGTTTGGAATAATCTCAAAAATTGATCTGCCAAGAGCTTTTTCCTCAGTAGTACCTAAAAAGTTGCAATATTTTTTGTTGATATGAATAACTTCTCCAGCTCTATTTACAACAATAAAGCCATCATCAGTCATAGAAGAAACTCTTTCGAAAATATGAAGATGTAGATATTTATTATTATTGTCCATAGATATCTCCTAATCATAAAATGCTTTTTATTATATATTACCATAAAAGTTGTGTATTATAAATAGAAAAATTGTAAAAAATATTTTTAAATCTATGTTTAAATAGGATGAAATTGATTTCTAATTTAAATTAAAAAGGTTCTAGCTATTTTTAAAAAAGCTAGAACCTTTAGTAATTATTTAATTATTCTTCTATTGGGGCAAGAGAAGCTTGGAAATGACGAAGAATAGGTGGTTCCCAAGTAATTTTATATCCACGTTTAATTTCATGGGCTCTTTTGCTTACTTCTATGATAGCGAGAGCCATTACATCAAAATGAGATTGAGTATAAACCCTTCTAGGAATAGCAAGACGGGTAAATTCAAAGTCTGCCTTTAACTGTTCCCCAGTATCAGGGTCATTTCCTAACATATAAGAACCAATATCACAAGTTCTTATTCCAGCTTCTATATACAATTCAATTGCAAGTACTTGTCCTGGATATTCATTATAAGGAATTTGAGGGAACATAGCTTTAGCATCTATAAATGCTCCATGTCCACCTATTGGAGCTTGGTAAGCTATTCCAGCATCATCTAGTCTAGAAGCTAAATATTCCATTTGTCCATTTCTATATTTTAAATAATCTTCATCAATTCCTTCATAAAGACCTATAGCAAGGGCTTCTAAATCACGTCCTCCCAGTCCGCCATAAGTAAAGAAACCTTCATAAGATATACAATTAGCTTTTATTTTTAGAATAAGAGGGCTTTCAGGATCTTTAACACCTATAAGTCCACCCATATTTACAATAGTATCTTTTTTAGCGGACATAGTAAACATATCAGCATAACTGAAAGTTTCTCTAATGATATCTTTTATTGATTTATTTTGATAACCTTCCTCATCTCTTTTAATAAAATAAGCATTCTCAGCATAACGAGCAGCATCAATATTAAATGGAATACCATATTTTTTACATATCTCTGAAGTTTCTCTAATATTTTTCATAGAAACAGGTTGGCCACCAGCAGAGTTATTTGTAATTGTCATAACAATTAACCCTATATTTTCAGGTCCTTTTTCAAGAATTATTTTTTCCATTTTTTCAACATCCATATTACCTTTAAACTTACAACGATGAGAAGGATCTTTAGCTTCTTCAATTACACAATCTATTGGACGGGCTCCAGCTAAAATTACATGAGCACGAGTTGTATCAAAAAACATATTTGAAATAGCAAATTTTCCTGGACTTAAAAATGTAGGAAACAGAACTTTTTCAGCAGCACGCCCTTGGTGGACTGGCTGAATAAAGCCATAATTGAATATATCTTTACCAGCATCTACTAATTTAAAATAACTTGAAGCACCTGCATAAGCTTCATCTCCACGCATAACTCCTGACCATTGATCATGGCTCATTGCATTTGTTCCAGAATCTGTTAGAAGGTCAATATAAACATCTGCACCTTTAAGATTAAACAAATTATAGTTTGCTTCCTTGATTTTTTGAATTCTTTCCTCTCTAGTAAGCATTTTGATTGGTTCTACCATTTTAATTCTAAATGGTTCTGGAATATACTTTACTGCCATAAATAAACACCTCCAAAATTTGTATGAAAATTTTTTCTGTGCCCTGGTCATTGAAATATCAACTGGCAGGCGGCATCTTTTTAAATAGAACTTACTCAGTTCACAGTAAAAAATAAATGAATTAAATTATTTTATTTTTCTTGAGAATATTTTAACTTTTTTTTAATAAAATGTCAATAATTTCTTAAAAATATTTTTCAATTATTTTATAATATAGGTTTTTAAATAATAAAAAATTGATTTATAGAAATTAAAAGCTGAAAAAATATTTATTGAACTAAAAAATTAGATTAAAATTTATTAAGTTATGTTAATATATATTTGTATTAACTTTAAAAATTATTGAGAGAAATAAAAGGATAGAACTTAAAATTAAATATCTGGCATCTAGAGATATTTTTGTAAAATAAGGAGATTCTATTTAATAATTTAAAATGATTTCTAAAAAATTTATTTTTTATAAT
>ERZ791682.480-NODE-480-length-22223-cov-2.59419_pt1 | contig 22223 bp, 37 predicted proteins | sample MGYA00509958_ERZ791682 | MGnify/ENA primary metagenome ERZ791682 (study PRJEB30046, sample SAMN00715194) | human gut metagenome | study: EMG produced TPA metagenomics assembly of the A metagenome-wide association study of gut microbiota in type 2...
TAGGGGGCAGCCGTAAGGGAATCTCACGTTCAGAAGCCTCAGCATGCAGGCGGCCACCAGAGTGAAGCATTTCTTCTCCTCCTCTGTCACCGGCCCCAGGGCGATGGTTCTGGTAATGTCAGTCGTTCCCTCGTAATACTGTCCGCCGGAATCTACCAGGTAAAGTCCCCTTGGCTCCAGCTTCTTATTGGTTTCCGGAGTGGCGGAATAATGGCAGAGAGTCGCGTTCTCCCCATAGGCAGAGATCGTTCCAAAGCTCAGTCCCAGATTTCCCTCTGTGTCGAATCTCAGCTGATCCAGATGTCTCTGGACAGACATCTCGTCCATATCCAGCGTACCGATATTCTCCTTCATCCAGCGCAGATGACGGATCATGGCCACAGCGTCCTTGATGTGGGCCTTTCTCATATTCTCCATCTCCACAGGATTCTTCACTGCCTTGGCGGAGGCGGTAGGATTCATCTGATTTACAATTTCATTGCTCTCGTCCAGACTCTGGCAGACAGCGAAATTGACGCGGCTCTTCTCCAGCAGGATTCTCTCGTTGCGGAAGGTTTTGGCAAGCACATAGATGTCGTCGTAAGGCTTTATCTTTACGCCCAGCCCCTCCAGGTAAGCCTTTGTCTGGCTGTCCAGAGTCTTATCATTAATAAAGAGGAAGAATTTGTCCTCCGTCACCACTGCGTAGGAAAGCACCACCGGATTGCAGGGCACGTCGTTTCCGCGGATATTCAGCAGCCATACAATGTCGTCCAGCGTCGTTAAAATGTGGACCGTCGCCCTGTTTTTCTTCATGGCCTCTCGCAGATCGGCAATCTTGTCTTTTGCTGATTTTCCCGCATATTTAACGTCCAGAACCCACACCTTTTCTGCCGGAAGGCTGGGACGCTCCGTCCAGAGAGCGCCAATCAGATCCTCTCCGCTGGCAGCAGTCACATTCTTCTTCTGGAGACGGGCCAAAAGCTCCTCGCCAAATTCCTCGTTCACCACGCGGCCGTCAAAGCCCAGCACGCCGTTCTCCGGCATATTCTCTGCCAGGTACTCTTCTATTGTGGGAACTCCCTCCTGTCCTATCTTGAACAGCTTTACCTCGCTGCCCTGCAGCTGCTTTCCGGCCTGCACAAAATAGCGGCCGTCTGTCCAGAGTCCCGCTTCCTTCAGGGTAATCACCGCAGTTCCGGCGGATCCTGTAAAACCTGTAATAAACTTTCTACACTCAAAATGGCTTCCCACATACTCTGACTCATGAAAGTCTGAGGTGGGAACCAGATAAGCGTCGATTCCCCTTTCCTTCATCATCGCGCGGAGCGCCTGAATTCTCTCGTTCACTGTATCCATCTTAAAAACCTCCTTTATCCCTTACAGCAGGAAAATATTATGCTTTTCTGCCTCTGCCCGGATGCCGTCCGGCCAGATAGAGGACTGAACCTCTCCAATATGAGCTTTTCTCAAATAAAACATACAGATTCGTGACTGGCCGATACCGCCGCCTACTGTGCACGGCAGTTTTCCCTCCAGAAGTTCCTTCTGGAACGCCAGCTCTGCCCGCTCCTCACAGCCTGCTTTCTGTAACTGTTCTCTTAAAACTGCCTCATCCACACGGATACCCATGGAAGACAGCTCCAGCGCAATGTCAAGTACCGGATAGTACACGATAATGTCGCCGTTTAATTTCCAGTCATCGTAGTCCGGAGCGCGGCCGTCGTGCTTTTCTCCTGATTTCAGCTTATCTCCAATCTGCTCAATGAACACAGCCTTGTGAAGCTTCGCAATCTTGTACTCCCGTTCCTTGGGCGTACAGTCCGGATACATGTCTTCTAACTGCTGAGTAGTCACGAACTCGATGTGATCCGGCAGATATCTGCCTATGTATTCATACTCATAGGCCATATAGTCCTCCGTTACCTTGAGAGCCTTATATACGGCCTTTACAATCAGCTCCAGTGTCTCTCTGGTGCGTTCTTCCCTTGTGATAATCTTCTCCCAGTCCCACTGATCCACATAGAGGGAATGGATGTTATCCGTGTCCTCGTCTCTGCGGATCGCGCTCATGTCTGTGTAAAGGCCTTCGCCTGGCTGAAAGCCATACTGCTTCAGAGCCATTCTCTTCCACTTTGCCAGTGAATGAACAATCTCCGCCGGCCGGTCCTTCTGTTCTTTAATCCCAAAAGAAACCGGGCGTTCCACTCCGTTCAGGTTATCGTTCAGACCTGATTCCGGAAGCACAAACAGGGGCGCAGAAACTCGCGTCAGATTCAGCTGTTTGGCCAGCTCCCTCTGGAAAAAATCCTTAATAATTTTAATCGCCACCTGGGTTTCCCTGAGTCCGATGGCCGGTTCATAGTTTTCTGGTACAATCAAATGTTCCATGATGCAGTCCCCTTACGTCTTTTTCATTTTTTCATTTCATTCATTGACAATTAATTATAGCACCTCTTGATTATTTTGGGAATATCCTACTTTCTTCTTTTTCAGGTATTTTCCCTGAATTTACAGAAAATTATCTGAGACGGCGTAAGAAAAAAATAAGGGAAAGGACTCTGAATTTTCACATTTTTGTGGTAGAGTGGAAAGGAAATAAAAGATTGGCGGCATAAAGCTGCGAAGTACAGGAGAATAGGAATGATTGACTCAAAAGACGATAAAGATAAGAAACAAGCAAAAACAGCGGCCGGAAACGGCATGGAGCGCACTGCGCCTCATGAGATCCGCCCTGCATCAGAGCGGGTATACTCCTCCGGACGCGGACGAAGCCGGAGGCGGCCTTCCTCCCCAGAGCCGTTGGAGGACGAGCGCTCTGCTTTCGCAGAAGATGACAGAGACGAGATAGATAAGCCTGTTTCTGCAAAACAGAAAAAAAAGAAGAAAAAGAGAAAAAAGAAATCGCTCTCCATTTCTCTCCCCTCTCTTCCTAAAATAAAGCTTCCCTCTGGCCTTTCTGTTCTGATCGCCAGATTTTCCCAGCTGGCCTGCTGTCTTCTGATGGTGAAAGCGGTATGGACTCCTCTGCTTCCTCTTATAAACGGAAGAGACGGTCTGGGTTCGGTGCGGATGGTCTTAACAGAGAGAAACTACAGCCTGGCCTGCTATCTGGCCCTCTCCGGATCCTATCTGGCCTTTACGGCTCTGTCGTCGCTCTGGATCCTGACAAAACGCCATTTTGCAAGCGGCGACCGGGTAATCAGCGCAGATATGGGGCGGGGCATAACGGCCTTTCTTCTTCTGGCTCTGGCCTTCTGGAGCGCGCCTGCAGTCATGGAAGCTCTGGCAGGACAGCCCCTTCTGCCCGGACCCAGCCGGTTCCTGGAGATTATGGTTCCGCTGTCAAAGCCTCTGTTTAAAACCTGCGTTCTGGGCCTTCTTCTGAGCCTGCTGCGAAGAATTTTAAAAAAATAGGGAGCGGCTTGCTCCCTCTATTCCTCCAGCAGTCCGCAGGCGATTCTGACCGCATCCTCTACGCAGCCCGGGCAGGTTCTCAGGACGCCCTTTCCTGTCAGCCCCTTCAGCTCCATGCAGCTGGTTGAGCCGTTTTTCTCGAGGAACTGCTCTCCCACCTGTCTGACTATGCTATAGGTAGACGCTTTCGTCGTAGGATTTTCCCTGCCCTGGCTGTTTCGAAAACCCAGAGCCGCCACAGCACCTGAAACGGCCCCGCAGGTTTCATGCATCTGCCCCATTCCAAGACCAAAGCCCTCCATCAGGCGAAAGCACAGATCCTCGTCCACTCCAACCTCTCCGCTTAAAGCGCAGGCTACAGCCTGAGCGCAGTTATAGCCGCTGCGGTGAAGCGCTACAGCCTTCTCTGCCAGTTCTTCTACTCTTTCCTCTGTCATATAAATTCTCCTTCTGCAATCCATGGTTTGATTGAATCTCTTAAAACAAAAAGACAGGGAATCATGCTGCAACACAATTCTCTGTCCTCTGAAATCGGGGCAACAGGATTTGAACCTGCGACCTCTCGGCCCCCAAAACAGCTCTGAAACCCTTGATTTTACGTGCTTTTTCGGGCTACAGTAATCAAAAGTAATCAAAATAGTAATCAAAACGTATGTTCCTTTACATTACATTTGTTACCTTTTCAACTATTTTTGTTTTTTCTCTCATTGTGCTTACATCAAATGTATAGTACTGTTCATTAACTTCTGGCGAATGACCTAATAAAGAAGCTGCCATTGTCGCCGACACGCCATCACAGCGCATCCTTGAATTCAATGTTTTTCTACATGCATGAATTCCCTTTTCATTTATACCAATCTGCCTGCACTTGTTTTTAATACATGATGATATTACTGGAGCATGAATTCTTCCTTCTGCATTTGCAAATACGAATTCACAAATAAATCCATTTTTCATTTCAACCATTTTCACGGAATCAAGCAATTTTTTTATCTGCATAGTCATAGGGAATATACGTTCTTTTCCATTTTTTGTACTGTCAATATAATATTCCTTTGTTTTTCTATTATATTTCTCAGACTTGTCTATAATAATTCCATCTTCCGTAATATCATTCCATGTAAGAGCAGATATTTCTCCTACTCTCATTCCTGTGAAAAATGCAAGCTGCACGGCATATGCTGGCATATATTCTGAATGCTCTTCGTGATCCTGATTTATCTTAGCAGAAAGCAGTTTCATATCTTTTTCGGATATTGTTTGTTCATTTATGGTTTTTTTCTTATGCGTACAATACTTATAAAAGTCTTTTGCCATAAGCAATTTCGTTGGATCTTCTGAAATTATTTTATGCTTCATAGCGTGTAAGATAGTATTTCTAATATATCCAAACAATGTTTTGCTGGCTTTTTGACATAGCGAAAGCTTTTTTATTGTGTCAACCATAAACAATTTAATGTCATCTTCGTTAATATCTATTATTTTGATAGAAGAAAATTCAGTTTTCTCAAAATATCTTTTGAAATCAGTTTCATATTTATAAACTGTGTTATCAGATACCATCCTGTCTTGGACGCTTCTCCATGTCATATACACATCCAAAAATGTCCTATCTTTTTCTTCCTGCTTTTTGTAATATCCTATCACAACATCTTCAGCATCTTTTCTGGTATGCTTCTTTATCATTTTTCTCCCATTATTTCCATCTGGCAGATAAGTTCTCCAATACCCATCCTTTCCTTGGCTAATGGCCCATTTGTGTTGCTCTAATAATTCTTCTCTTTTGCTCATCTCATATTTTTCTTGCACGTATGATAAGTCTATTATGCCATTTTCTATGGCAAATTTCAATGCATCATCCATATTTTTTAATAAAAGGAGCCTGGAATTCCCTTCGCTGGCCAGCGGCTCCGACTCCTTTCTACATTTATATTAATTCATTTAATCTCTTGCGCGCCCTGTCTGGCATCTGAACACCATCTGTGCTAATCTCTAAGGCCTCATTTTCAGCTCTTTTACTATCAGCTAAGGTTTTTATCGCGACATCCCTTAAACTGGAAATTTGAGTCGAATATGACTTGTCTGCGACACTCTGAATCAATTTCCTGATTTTCTCTGGCATTTTGGAAATCTCTTTCTGTCTGCTAGCCTGCTCCCGATAGCATTTAATGAAATGGGACGAAACGATCTGCTCATTGTAATTTTCATCTAATGCCCACGTCTGCAGCTGGCTTGGCAACCCCACTGCCCGCTGAACCAGAGGGGGAAGTTTGGAAAACTCATAATCAAAGTTATATGTACTGTTTCTGATGGCCTTACTCACTAACGCCCATGCTTCCATCTCGTTCAGTTCCTGAGGGCTGGAAAGAAAATGAACCTTCTCGATAATCTGCCCAGGAGTTGGAGCAAATCCGCTTGTATTTGTCTGCATGTAAACCTTAAATGCTGTGGCGATTTCATTTTTGCTATACTCTTCCAGAGCGATTGTCCATGCGTTTACTGCTGCTGTTCTGCTTGGCGGATTGTAATTAGGATAGGTAGCCTGCACCATCGCAAGAAAATCCTGTACTTCCTCTCTTGTCATCAGCTACTCCTCCACTCGTTTAAGATATCTCTCTCGCCGGCATTAGAGAAAGAGCATTTATGCCGCCCATCTTTCAGTTCGTAAACATCCTGCCAGCAATTATCGGTCGACTGGTTCAAGATTCGAATGGCTAAATCGGAATTTCCGCCAGATAACCGCTCAATCTTATTCTTCATTCGGGTTAATGCCTGCTTGGTGGCTAAGGGCTTCTTGATTTGCTTTCTCATAGTCAGGAATTCTTTAAAGGCACTATCAAGTATTTCATCATCAGGATAATAGACAACGGGTTCTTTCTTTTTTACGCTACCCTTACCAGACTCCCCCTCTTTTGAGGGGGATATAGGGGGAGTATTAATATCTATTTCTACTTCTTTTTCTTTATCTATTTCTTTATTCTTATTCTGTTGCGTTACATTGCGTAACGGTAACGTTTCAGTAACGTTACATGTAACGTTACATTCAAGCTCGATAGCCTTCATTTCCTGTCTCTTTCGATGTTCGGCAACTCTTTTCCGAGTTTGTTCCCTTACTTTTTCTAATCCTTCGGCATTCTGATGTTCTTCCCATCCTGGTATTGATAAAAATTCTCCGTCTCTACGGATCATTTCAAATTTTTCCAAAGCTGATAAAGCTACCTGAATCACATTTTCGTCAAACCCAAGTTCATCAGAAAGCATTTTAGGAGTATATGGGATATTTTCCGTAAGAAATATAAACCCATTTGCATTACATCTTCCGGCCATAGTCAAAAGCATTACCCAAATCAAAACTATGTTGTTACCTTCCGGGAGTTTTCGCAGATGCTTGATTTTTCTGTTGTCAAACATACTGGTTGTTAATTTTATCCATTTTACATCACTCGACATTTGTCTCCTCCAAGCAATTTAGGCAAGAGTTCCAACCTCTATCAAACTCAGAATACTGTTCCTTAATTAAGGGTGATAGCCTGAATACGATTGGTTTCTTTCTTTCCGGTAGTACCCGAATTGGACACCAATCTGGCTTTTCCTGCGGATAACTCACATCAATTTCCTTGAATTCGTCATGATTATATGAATTGTTTTTCAATGCACAGTAAGCTTCAATTCCTTCATGCATCTCTATACAGAACCTGCAATCCAAACATGTTTTTGGCATATCTACTAAAATGAATCCTTTTGCCATAATCAGACCTCCAACTCCATTTCTATCTGCCCGGAAAACTTGCGTTCCATGCATCTGGCAATTCCTCTGTCCTTTTCCAGCCCGCTCTGCCAGTAACTACGGTTATATGCACGGTAAGCTTTAGCCTCTTCCAGATTCGCAGCTATGTAATATCCGGAACCGTCTCCGGAATTGCAGATAATTTCTTTGCCAGAAGTATTGATTTGGTTGATCTCATCTCTGACTTTACGCTTCCCCATCCCGCTCGCCTGCGCCAGATAATCGAGAGAAACCGCATTGTCTTTTCCACTCTTTATATATTCAATCAGTGCCAATGAACTCCCACCTTTCTTTATCATTTTTCCATCGTAATTTTGATTTGATCCAGATGCGGATACTGTTTACAGAGCTGAATAGCTTGTCTCCATTTTTGTAAAAACAGTTCATTCTCACTCTCTTTAATTACTTGATTACGGGAAATTCTATATCGTCCTTTGCACAGGACTAAATCTTCGACATAATGGGTGATATCTAAGGCCACTCCCAATACTTCCCGCACTTTGCGTTTTGTAATATCTCTGGCAACTATTTCCCCAGTTTTAACATCTGTAATATCGTAAGTGTATAACATGCGTTGCCTCCTTTAAACTTGATTTTTTCATTTCCTTCTCCTGAATAATAGTTTTACTAAATAGATTACAATAAATATAGGAAGGAGTATTGTTTCCACCCTAAGAGCAATGATAAAACTATAAAGAACTGCGTTATCATTGCCCGTGATTCCTGTAACCATCATTCCTATGCATATGATAATTCCGCATATTGCAAGAGACTTGGTATATCTGCTAAGCAGTTTTTCCAATTCTTCCATCACTTCTTCTCTCTATACGGTTCTGGTAGCGGCTGCCAGGCAATCACGCAATCAGGTTCATCCCATATCCCATTTTCTATCCCGCACATTCCCGTAAACGGATCTTCCTGCCCAACTAATTCGCCAACAAATGTGCAAAGATATGTTCCATCCTCCGGAAATCTTTCTTCTACTGGAATCCATCTTTCTTCATTCATTTTAATATCATCCATATGTAAGCGAATTATATTCATTGCTCTCGCCATGCCTTCACATTGTTTTCTGCCAATTTCTTTATTGGTCATGGCTTCATGCTCTATCTTTTCTATAATCTTCTCTAATATGTTCATTTTCTTCTCCTAAATGTCACCTGGCTTTAAGCTGTTCATAAAATTTTTCATTATTTTTATCATTTTTGCATCTTTTTGTTGGAGAAAAACAAGTTATTTTCTCGTTTCCAATAATCATTGAAACCCTCATCCCTGCTGTCAATGCATTTCTGAATTGCTGTAGTTCGTGTTTCATAACACTCTTTACAGACGCCTTTTCCGGGTAAAATTGGATTCTTTCCGCAGATGTAACAAATACCGTAAGAACATCTCTCGGAACGATCAATCTCACATCTTTTCGCTTGCCTTTTGGCTTTGATTTTCGCTAAGCATTTCTTACACTTCGTTTTCCCTGATACGGCTTTTTCATGCTTGCAGTAGGTGCAAACACCCTGTTCTTTTAGTCGGTAATACTTGTCCAAATCCCGTTTCTTTTCAGATTCATGGTTTCGTTTCCGCTTTTCTTTACCTTTTATGCGTTCCATATCTGCACATTTAAAACACATGACCTTATTTGGCGCCGCTACTCTTTTATGGCAGCGAACACAGATTCCAATGGATTTATAGAAATCGTAATCTGCTTTAGTGCTCATCAGGAGCCTCCAATCCCCAACAATCCCAATCATGCTTTGCCTCCCGTGCGAAAAGTTCTATTTTGGGGCAATAGCTTACTGTTTCAATCATGTTTCGCATTGTCTCTGGTTTTCTGCTATGCTCCCGTTTGGCTTCATAAAAACCAGTCAATCCCTGCTGTCTTTTCCCTGCTATCACTTTATAAGGAAGCCTTTTAGACGTTGCAGCAAACAAACAATGCTCTGTAATTCCTCTGAAATACTGCCCCAGTCCCTGTTTATCTTTCATCCATGTTATCGTGGTTATGTACTCAAATCCCCACGAATCAATGACTTCAAAAGCATCTTTAAGGAAATTATTCGTAACCCACAAATACAGATGGCATCCTTCTGGATGAATTAAGTTTTTCACTGGCAATTTACATATTTCTTTTGTGGTCATAAGGTTGTAGTGCCTGTCTGCCCCACGTTTTATCTGCCCGCCTCCTCTTTCCATCCAGGGAGGATCCGCATAGATTGTTTTATACTTTTTATCTGTATTAAAAATATCTATTTTCATTTTCTTTTAGGAGAAACCGCAGTTTTATGTCCGGACAACTCGTCCTCCTAATTTTTATTTTTAATTTGGATTCATGCCGAGAACCCGGCTCTTTTGTAGATTATGCCCTTGAGCTCTTTTGTGAAATGTGTGTGCTATTTCGCACTTAATACGCATGTATAGTTATCAGATTTTATATCTTCATCAATCCACCATGCTTCTCCAAACTGATTGTGGTGGTCGGGAAGTTTATGTATATTGTTTTCTGATATAGTTTCTTGGCTGTTTATCTCAAGAAAAACTGTTCTACTCCCCTCGATTGAGAGACTCCATAACATGGCCGCCTGCAAAGTTGTAAACCCTCTTACAGGTTTATTAATTTTACCCGATAAACGATATATTTTCGCCTTTTTTGGTGATGTTGCATGATATAGCTTCATATTATTTCCCTCTTTTAATCCTCTTTCTTTTCTTCTTACTGCCACACATAGCGAGCTTACCACCCTTATTTACCTGTATTCCGTAGATAAATGTATTGAAATTACTTCTGCTCATTTCCCTTCCTCCAAAAGCTCATTGAACTTCTCAAAAGCTCTCTGAGATACCTAATATCTTTAAAATTTCTGCTCCACTATTCTCTTTAGTAGTAAAAGCAAAATCACAGCCATATTTCTCTTGCAAGGTTATAAGGCATTTAGCTAACGTCTGTCCTTTTGTTGCTTTTGGGTATTTCTGCTTTCCTCCCTGAAAGATAAATAATCTCGGATTCTTCCAACTGAATAAATCCCTTACACATGTCACTGGTTTGTTATAAATCGTTTTTTTTCTGTCACAGTACCCACCGTTGTCCTCAGTGAGTATAATCAGCTTTATATTGCTCTCCTGCGCCCGTATAAGCTCATTTCTGAAACGCTCATGAGATTTTCCACATATATCCCCAATCAGTTCTTGAATATCTTTTTTTGTATCAATACATACACTCTGGTTTGTTGGCAATGTATAATCTCCGCAATAAAGTTTTGTCCTGCGAACCTCAATTCCGTTCTGCAAGAAATATTCATTTTTTTTATCGTGTTTTCCAACTTGATTTCTGGTATCTTCAAGAATTATCAATGGTCATCACCTACTTTCATCCTTTTGTTTCTGGCCTGTATATCGGCCGTTACCCACCGACAATTATTTGGTTCATAGTTTCCATTTACATCAATCCTATCTATTGATAAAACATTTACTGACCCGTTTCCTGTATCTTCTTTGTATCCATTCTCCATAGCCCAGTCATAAAATGCTTTATAATCATCCCTCCATTCATCACATACTGATATTCCTCTTTTCCCATAATTTTTGTATGATTTACACTTCTCTCTATAACATCTGTCTTTCATACTTTTCCACACTCCATATAAGTGTGATTTATATGACAAATTATGTGTCCTATTTATATCTCCAAATTTTTCTTTATGGTAACAACCGCATGATGTCGTGTGTCCGCTTTGCAAACAGTTATGTCTAACTGTAACTTCATTACCACAATCACATCTGCATTTCCACATTTGAACCGTCTTTCCACTGTTCGATATAATGGGATTTGCTCTTTTAAGAACTAAAAGTTTGCCAAAACGTTTTCCCGACAAATCGACAAATCTTTCACACCCACAGTTTGTTGATGTTCCTTTTTTTAAACTATTGGAAGATACGGATTTGACTGTTCCACAATCGCATTTGCATATCCATCTGACTTCTTTCTTGCTGACTTTATCTCTTTTTATTACAATCCATTTCCCAAATCTTTTTCCCTTAAAGTCCTCTACCCTACTGCAACCACAATTAGTGCTCTTTCCGTTTTTTAAATCATACGTTCCTACGATTGCGTAATTACCGCAATCACATCTACATACCCACTTACCACCTTTTGCAGTGTTTTCTCTTTTTACAACAGTCCATTTTCCAAATGTTTTGCCAGTCAAATCGTTTTTAATTGGAGTTTTGTGATTTATGCAGCCACACGATTTGGTTGTACCAAACTTAACACGTCCTGCTGGTAATTCAACCATATTTCCACAATCACATTTGAATTTCCATATTGCCCCAATCCCTTTTTCGATTCTGACTAACTCAACAGCTGTCAACATATTAAATTTTTGACCTGTTATATCTTTGAAATTACCGTGCATTTTATGTCTCCTAAAATACCATTATTAACTTTCAGCAGCCGTTCCCGGTTCTTTCTCTCTATGGCTTTCGCCTTTGCGATGTTCTTGTATTGGCTCAATCCTTATCACGCTCCTTTATGCAAATTTTAATTGTTGTTCATTATCATTAATAACAAGGTTCGGGAGTCTTTTTCCTACCTTGAGATATCCGCAATTTGCATTCACCAGGGCTTCTGCCATAATCGGGACAACACATTTTCCGATTCTGGCCACCTGCTCCTTGATGGGGTACGATTTTCCCTCTATGTCCCGGTTGATGATATAGTCTTCCGGAAATCCCTGCATCAGCTTCAGTTCTTCCGGCTTCAGCATTCGAAGAAAAATGTCTTTTATGATATATTTTTCTCCTTCAATATCAATTATTACGTTCACCAAACCGAATCGGTCTTTTGTCGTAATGGTATCTAGAGGTCTATCTACTGTCTGGCAACTCCCTCCAGAGCCGTAATATTTAATCAAGAACGCAGATATCAGTCCAAAGTGCCCTGGTGACGTAGTGATGGTGTGTAACGGCTCATCACATCCCTGTCCAATTCCAGTTTTGTAGTATTTAGTAATAAACGCTGTCACTAAACCATATCTATTGCTTGTGTCGATAGTTTTGATTGGCTCCGAAAGTAATCGCCCTCTGGCATCCCCAGCTTTCTGTTCCCCGTGATACTGGATAATAAATGCCGCCGCTCTTTTGTTCTGAACTATATACGGCTCGCTTTCCAGAATGTACTTCCTAATTCCGTTTGCAATTCGTTTCTGTGTGGCATCTGCCAGCGGCTTTGTCCTGTCAAATATGGACTTTCCTAAATCAGACCAGTCGATGTACTCTCCACATTGCTTCCATTTTGGCTCCAAATCTTTAAAATGCGTCTGCTCCGGCCAGACTATATCTTTTCCATCTCTCCGGAAAATTGCGTACCAGCGTTTCCTGGTAGTGGGCGCGCCGTAATCTGCCGCTATCAGCTCCCGGCTGTCAAACCGGTATCCCAGGGAACACATGGCTATGATAAACCGTTTGTAGTCCTCCCCTTTTCTTTCTGGAATGATGTAACCCTTGTCGTCCAGAGGTCCCCACTGCTGGATTTCCTCCACATTCTCCATGATGATTACTTCTGGTCTGATTTCTTTAGCATGTTTGAATACCGCCCAAGGAAGAATTCTAAGACCGCTCAGGCGGGGCTGTCCGCCTTTTGCCTTACTGTGCGATGTACAGTCAGGAGAAGCCCACATCAGGCTTACTTTGCGTCCTTTTACAATGCCTTTCAGGTCGGCCTTAAAGATATCCTCTGTCAGGTGCAGTGTATCCGGATGATTGACTTTGTGCATCCTGATTGCCTCCGGATCATGGTTTACTGCAATATCTACCGGACGGCCTAAGGCCATTTCTATTCCTACACTTGCTCCGCCTCCACCAGCGAAACAGTCAATGATTAGTCCATTCATTCCCTTTCCTCATACTCCTCACATTTGTATCTATAATCAACTTCCAGAGCATAATCATCACTCAGGTCATTGATGCAAACCCATTCTCCGGTTTCTTCCGAACGTCTGCAATATCGGCAGGTTCCACAACATTTTTCGGTCATTTTACTTTGTTCCTCCCTTAAATTCTCGCTCCTTATACGGAATATCCAGATACTCTTCCGTCTTAATCTGTTCTTTAACCAGACCATTTAATCTTTTCGCGGTTGGCTTATTCGCCTCAGAAATCGCAAATCTATGAATATTCTCATACAATGCTTTTCGGTCGCATTGCCTCCTGCGCTCCCTTAACGCAGCTCTCCATTTATATGCGAATTCGTACAGCTCATCATCTTCGCAATCTTCCAGTAAATGCGTATTGACCAATGTCTTGCTGTTTTCTGCTTCAATCAGCGAACACGCTTCATTAAAATGTTCATGGCTCTCATCCAGAAGCTGCAGAAACTGCTGGATGATTTCACTCGGTTTCTTGTCCATCTTACTCTCCTTTGCGTTCCTGAAACCGTATTGGGTTATACGCTCTCTCTTTTTTCTCCAGCTTCGATCGCACGAAAATTTTCTTCTAATCATTTTGAACCACCTTCCGGAGTTCCCCACTGCCCTAAGATGCGAATTCCCGGCCTTTTACACAGTGCCACATTTGCCCAGGAATAAGCATGCCTATTGTCAAACAGGCAGATGTAGGGGTACCTCGTATCAGTTACCCGAATGCGTTTCTTGTTTCCTTCTTCGTCCAGTATATAAAACGGATCACCGACTTTTACTGTTCTTTTTACGACCTGTATTTCTTCAGGTCGAATAGCCTGCTTGAACGATTCTTTTTCTGCTTTGGCTTTATAGCTTTGTGTCTTTCCTTTTTCATAAAGGGCATACAAATATCCATTCGGATTGTTGTCAACGCATTCTATTAAGTTTTTATTTTTTAGGTGCCCGAACTGGTTCCTGGTATCACTGTGCGTCAATCCCAACGCCTCTGCTACCATCTGGATAGTCACTGCACCAGATTCTTGCATGTATTTTAAAATCTGCTCCTGTTTCTCTGACGAGATTCGGTTAATTTCCTCCCGGCTACTTTTTGGTATCTTTCGTCTCATATCTTTTTCTCCTAATTGAACGGAAGTCCATCATCTTCTACCCCATCAGGGATATTCATAAAGCCATCCGAATCGACCTGATTATTTGAAACTGCATTATTCTGATTACGGGTAATTCCGCCTTCTGCTCTGGTGTCAACGAAGCTGAAACTATCAACAATAAAATTTGTCTGGTAAACATTGTTTCCATCCTTATTGGTATAGCTTTCATTCTGCACATGGCAGTGAACCACAATCCGGCTTCCCTGATGAAAATAATTACTGATGGTTTCGGCTGTTTTCCTGAACGCTACCATATTCAAGAAATCAGCTTTCACATCACCTCTTTGATATGCTCTGTTTACCGCCAACGTAAATTTCCCAACAGCAACATTGCTTTGCGAATATCTTAATTCCACATCATTAACAAGGCGACCATAAAAAATACAACTATTCAATTTTCATTCCTCCTCATACTCAATTCTTTCATATCCATTCCACCCATGTTCCGCACCACATTGAGTAATACACAAATAATCATCACAATCACAATGATCGCACCTCATGCAATCTGGATCTTCGTCATCTGCTGTATAAATAACCTGTCTCACTTCAAAACCTCCATATCATATCCACTCATTACAAATTTCTCACACAATGGTCTGTTACAGCCATTCCCTAACTTTGTGTAAATCAGCTCCATATCTTCTTCTGAAAAGTCAGTGTCGAGGAAATCGTTAATGCAACGAAGCATATACTCATGGAATTTCTTGTTTCTCCACTCATTTCTATATGGTGCAGTTTTGAACGCTGCTCTCGAAAGCCATTCCAATACTTTACAATCAATATCCAATGGTTTTTTACAATCTTCCAATCTAAAATATTGATTTGTTTTAACATCAGCAATAAACTCAAAACTTGAATTCGTCAAGCCAATTTAACGTCCAAAAGTTATCTCTGTTTTCTTTTATCAACATATCCTCACTTCCTCTCTAAAACGGAAATTTCTTCAATTCCACCTCTAACCCCGGCTCTGCCACATTCACTTCAACTCTATCCCCTGCAACCGCCTTGATTTCTTCCAAAACTATGTCTGGGTCGCAAGCCATATCCGACAAGTGAATCAGCGTAACAGTCCGCAAATCGGGTGTTTTATTGGTTTCTACGATTCCCTTGCAAGTGTCAAGCGAGCAATGTCCCTGCAACCTGTGGCGGTAGTTTTCCACTTCTCTGTCCACCAGTTCCTTTATGTAGTTACACTCAATCAAGAGGTGTTGCACCCTAAGATTTTTGAAGTTATAGGGGCAATATTCAAGATCTGTGAGATAAAGTAACCGCCCCATTTCCTCGTGTTCAATCAAGAAACCCAAATTAGGAGTGTTGTCATGCGGGACGTAAAACCCCATAGCCTTAAATTCCCCACATTGAAACCACTTCTTTTCTGGAACACCTTTCAGGAGTTCTCCTGTGACAGTTTCAAATTCTGCTGCCGTTTCATCGTTGGTGTAAATAGGAATCCCGTTTTCAAACAGCCACTTGTAACTATTGGAATGATCACCTAACCGTGCCCATGAGATAGAACAGCACTGATAACATCTGAAACTCTGTAATCAATTCCTCTAAGGATTTTCTTCTTGTCGCAGCCGAAATCCAGAAGAAGAATCTGTCCAGAATTAGAAATTAGAGCATAACAGTTTCCGGCTTTACTGCCTGTAGAAATCACTCTCAAGAACACTTAGCATCACCTCGCTTTCTTTGAAATGCTCAACTATCTTTCTAATTTTTCTCCGCAATACGGACAATATAAAATTGCGTTTAACTTATCATTTTCATTTTCTAAAATTAAATGATGATACCAATTTACAACTCCATTTACTAGATATTTTTCAATGGCAACATTATTTAAATTTTGCATAGGTTCACATTCATGTTCACCTAAGAATTGTAAGTTTATTTTCAATTTTCTATACCTTTTCTTTCTTCATATTACTTAATCATTTTTTCCAATTTTTCAATTTTTTTCTGATAATAAGAATCCGCCTGAAAATCAAAGTCCGTCTTTTCTGAAAATTTCTTACAATACTGCTCATGATTGATAGATTTAGTTCTCATAGTGTTGCCACATACAATACTTCTTTTTGCAGTTTGAAGGCAATGTTTTGCATATTCATAATTTTTATCTGGTACTTTATCTGGAATCTCCCAGTGCATAGAATTATGGCACTCAATGCATTTAACCTTTTTACTCATATCTCACCTCACTCTTCCAATTGCTGAAGCCAGCCTAATTCAGATTTGATGGCTTCTTCTTTGGTATCGTATTCTCCTGTATGCACACTTCTCCATATAACAGATGGTGTATGGCCTCTCATATAAGCAAATCCAACAACATTCTCTTGTGCTAATTCTTCATCATCCATTCCTCTGATTTTATCCGCATTTGTCGGCTTGTGGTCTGAAATAATCTCAATCATAAATCTTCCTCCTTTGGGAATTGGAATATTCCTCCGTACTTTAATTGTGTTTCTTTTTCTGCACATCCAAGTATTTGCAACTGTAATTCTGCGTCCATTTTCTTGAAGTTTTCGTTTACTATGTAGGCTTCATGAAGAAGCTGAATTGCCTTTTCTACTTTTTCTAGTGTATTGTACTCCGCTATAATTATTCCTTCCCTCGTATTTCCGGCCATATTCATTCTTATAAATGTTCCATTTGCATGAATGGCTGTCATTTCAAAAGGAACACTAATTAACCCATTTTGCGAAATTATTCTCATTTTCACACCTCCGGCATCTGGTAAACTCCATTTTTTACATAACCACCAAAGTAGCCACTTGGATTATTTCCTCTGTATTCTTTTCCGACTTGCTTATTCAGCGAAATATAGGCGTTGCAAATCTCATCCAAAACCTCAATGGCTCGTTCCTCGGTTGGATAAGTTCCAATAATTCTACCACTAGCTTCAATAAAAAAGTCTCCATTTCTTTTTTCACATAGTGGCTTTGCACAATAAGGTGCTCGATATTTCATAACACATATACTTGACGCCCTTTCTAAAACAACAATTGACCATTTATCCTGTGACCTAATCCACATTTTCTTCCTCCATTCTCCGCAACTGGCGGTCAAGTTTAAATTCAATCTGTTCTGAAACTCCATCTTCCGCATATAACAAATAAGAAATCTGCTTTGCCATAATGATTACATCGGCAAGTTCATCTATAATAGCCGTTCTTTCGTCGCAATCGGAAGATTCAGACCGAAGAGAATCTCCACGCTCCCTATGCCATTTACAAATAGCTTTTTGCAACTCTGAACACTCTTCAATCATCATCATAGACTGATTTCTGAAACCGTAATGGTCTGCTATGGATTGATATTTTTGTTTCTGTGATTCGCTCGGCAAACAATTTCGGTTTAATGGAATCAATCTATCCGCTGGAACCTCAAGTGCAAAAGCAATATCCATCAGTTTTTCAACAGTAACTTTCCTTTTCCCGAGTTCGTATTGCTGAATTGTTCCAGGTGCAATGTTTAGTTTTTCAGCCAAATCTTTTTGAGAAAATCCTTTTTCTTTCCTAATTGTCCGTATCTTTTCGCCTACTGTCATAATTCCTCCCCGAAAAATGTTTCTCTCATATCGCATGGCTTTCTGGTTCGCCAAAACTGTTCCTTGTTTTCTTTGACTTTGCTCGGTGGTTGATTGCAGATAAAACATCTACAAATTTTCGGTCTCACACTGTAAATGGTGCATTTATCCTTTTCTTTGCTATCATCAAGGAACGGACAGGTTAAATCCAGTGTGGGACTCGTTGTCGGAGTAAAATGTTTCTGTTCTTTGATATGATGTTTCTTTATGTACCGCTTAATTTCTTTGATTTCACTAGAGGATAATGGAAGATATACAGAACAGCACTGACCGCACCCAGAACACTTCCCATCTTTTGTGAAGTCATAAACTCCATGTTCCATATCCTCGTATACCTGTTGTAATGTGCCTATCATGTTTTCCTTTCTTTAAGGGCGGCTCTGCACCGCCCACCAATATATTTTATTTACATTCCTCCATCAGTCATAAACGGAGGTAACGGTTTTTCACTCTTCTCTGCTGGAACAGGTTCTTTCTCCGGTGCTTTCGTCACATCTGCTACAGTTGGAACCGGTGTCTTTTCCTCAATCTGTGCCGGTTCTTCAATCACAAATTCTTCTTTGTTTGCATTCTGGGAGATTTCATAGGCAACATCAGCTGCAATTCTATCTTCTCCTTCAACTTCTTCCAAACGCTCAAATGTATCAATCACAGCTTCGTCCCCGTATGTATTAGTAATCATCTTGCAAAGGCGGTTAATAACCGTTTTCTTCGCCATCTGGTCTGCAAACTTAGCATGAGTTCCACTTCCCTCTTTATATCCATATCCCTGCTGCCATGACTGCTTGATCTGCTTAATATTCATAACTTCAAGAAGTTTGGTTCCGTCTGCCATGACCGCAACTGCATAAGCACCTTTAATCTTTTCGTTATCAATGTTCATAACATCCTGACCGTGTTTTACAAATACTTTTCTTCCGTCTTCAATGCTATAAACAAAATCGTCTCCGTCATAGATAATTTCCGCACTAATGGACTTCAAACCATATCTTCGGGCAATCGTAATATTACCAAAATAGGACTTCTGAAACTGGCACTTGCCACCATAAGCAATGAAATATCCCTGTTTTTTCTGAACGTTCAGACCCATTGTTGCCATATCCATAAGGCTGTTTGCAATGCTGACCTGTGAACAACTTTCCAGTAATGGCTTGTTATTTTTGTCCATAGTTTCTTTCAATGTAAGGTATGCACCCATTAGAGCGTTGGACACATTATAATCTGCCGGAAAAGACATTCCGTACTTACATTTTTCGTTGAGCTGTCTGGTAAGTCCATCAATAAACGCATTATTGATCACCATTGCCGCCTGCTGTTCTCCCTGCTTTGCTACTGCATTTTTTGTTTCTGCCATAATTTAATCCTCCTTAATTTCAATGACTTTCCCATTTTTTAAACCATACCAAGTATTTTCTTTGATATTTTCTCCATCAACTACTACCATTTTTGCCCCTTTAAATGTCCAGGTCTCTTCATCCCAGTAGTTACCACCATTGGATTCCCACTCTGCTAAAACAAGATGTGATCCTTTTACACCATTTGCCTTTGACTCTGGTCCCCATGCAATCGCACAAGAATTGGGATGTTCTGCTTTTGCTGATCCACTGTATCCGGAGCTGGCGGCGTTACCACAGTTCCCGGAGCTGGCGGCGTTACCATAGTCCCCGGAGCTGGCGGCGTTACCTCTGTATCCGGAGCTGGCGGATGACTCTTCTTCTGCTTTTCGTCTAATAATATCAATAGAAGCTTTAATAATTCCTGCGATGTTGATTTTCGCTCCGATTTTGATTTTAGAAGAACACGTTTTATTGCTTTCAGAACTATCAATTTTCCCAAACATTTCTACTTCGTGATAAATGCTTTTGGTAGGCGGATAGTAGCTAAAAGCATTTATTGGAAGTTCGCAAGCATGGAATCCTTGATTACATACATCAGCAACTTCTTCCTCATATGTTTTTCCTTCTTCATACTGGAATTTAACATCCTTTGTTGGTGTACAGGTCATGTCCTGGTTAAAACCTTTAACCGCCTTGATTGTTTCTGCCATTTAATTTTCCTCACTTTCTTTTCTTATCGCCTTCCGAAGTGCTCCTGCTGCAATCCAATTCAGAACAGTTCGGATAGGCGTTGATTTTATTGCTTCAATATGTTTTGTTTGGTGATACCACATCACCCACTCCTGCTTCAGAAGTTCTTCCAGTGTAGTAATTAGTTCTCCTTCAATGAATTTTCTCTGCGATTTCAGATATTCTCTGTGTCTCTTAATGTTCTGGCATTCTTTACATTTCCCGTCCCAACCAGGAGAATGTCTGCCGTTATGAACATATGCCAGAGCGCAATATCTACATGGATTCTGTTTCATACGTCTCCTTTCAATTTTGTTTTTATGTAAAATTAATTGTTACCATTTATTAACTTTGATTGTCAGTTTTCTTATTGTTTTGTCTATCGGTTTGGTTACCGTGCAATTTAATAGGCATCCAAAACATATCAATTGTTCCTTTCTTGGTCGTATTTGTTTGGTTACCGTGTAATTTAATAGGTATCCAAAACCTCAAATTCTATGCTTACCTACACGGTATTTAGTGAGTGGATTTTCCCTCACCTTTTGGTTGCCAAATCAACCATAGTTCAAAGAACTAATTCCTGAGGAAGAAACTAATCTTCCTCTCTATAAATTCCGCAATACTCTCTGGCTTCCTGTTTGGATTTTTCAGTCACTTCTCCATCTCCCATGAAAAGTGTTGATTTTGCGATATTTCTAGCCGCATTAAAATCTGCATTGAAACCATTTTTATATTTGCTGTGGCTTTCACAATCTGGATTTCCGCATTCAAATACTGCTTGTGATTTTCTTTGTCCTTCTTCCCAGTGTCCACATACACTGCATACCTGAGATGTGTAACATGGATTGATTTTCCTTACTTCGATTCCGTGTTGTTCTGCCTTGTATGTAATGTACTGCTGGAGCTGATAGAAACTCCAATTCCTCAGTATGTATTGGCTTGTATTGTACCCTTTAAGATTTTCTATATTGATATACTTAGCATTATTTTTTATAGCGAAATCAACAACTCTTCGACTCACCATGTGATTATAGGTTTCTACGAAATGTATTTCTGATTTACTTAATCGTTCTAATGCTTTTAACTTTTTCTTTCTCCCATGACCTCCGGAATTGTATTTCAAGCTGCTCTGCAATCTTCTTCTCTGCGCCTGTATTTTCATTCTAACTCGAAGGAAATCATCTGCGCTGCCCATCACTTCTCGCTTATACATGTCATTGTTCAAAGCACATACTGCCGGAATTGCAACTCCTAAATCGACTCCAACCACCGTATTTTCGTCAAGTTCGTGATACTTCATCGGAATTATCATAGATAAGTTAAGAATAATTTTCTTTCCCGTCTTATCTAATTGAATACTGCTTCCGCTGAGTTCGTATTCTCCTGAGTACAGTTTTAATAAAGTGGTATTCAATTCATCCTTATTCTTAGCTGTGCCAGTGTTAATCAAGAATCTGAGCGTTGCAGGAATCCCATTTCCGCCAAAATTAAAATATAACTTGCAATCTTTTTTTCCGATGTTTTCGCGCAATTCTTCATAAGTCTCGTAATTATGGGTCAAACTTATATGTTCTTTAGCGATTGTAAATGGACTATTGGATTTATATGTCCTAAGTGAAATTTCCCCATCCAGCAATCCGTTCGCGACATCTTTTCTTAACTGTTTAGTAAATGACTTTGAAAATGCAACCCCATAACTTTTTAAAATATTTTCGATTTCCGTATCGTCAAAAAGGCTTCCTAGTTTGCTTCCCTTTTTACGATATGCAGGTTTTAAAAGCTCTTCGATAAACTTCTTCCGTTCTTTTGGTTCCATGTAAGAAACCCCATTACCTTTCATTTCAGAAAAAGCCCAGGACAGTATATAATTTTTACGAGCCGCTTCTGATTTCATCGACCTTCTTACAGTATCATAGGTATAATCAACAGCAAGTTTCTTATCAATTTCAAGCTTTCCTGACTTAGCCAATTCTTTTTTCAACTGCAAAACTTGGATTTTTTCTTTAATTTTCCCATTCACATTTTGAGATGTTCCAGACTGCTTTTTCTCAAAATATTCAATTTTTTTGTCACATTCTTCAATTACATAATTCAAAACTCTTTTTACCCATTCTTTTCTATCGCTAACCTCTGGTATAAGGGTGAATTTTCTTGTAATAATGCATTGTGTTTTTCTATCATTATTTTTATTCATGTCTACATTTTCCTTTTTTATTTCAACATTTCTTCGTCGCTCTTGTAAATTCGTAGGCTTCTGAAACGGGCGGCCGGCGAAATGTTGACCGCCTAGTGTTCAGTACCCATGTAAATTCGTAGGCTTCTGAAACTCAATCC
>ERZ791682.485-NODE-485-length-21784-cov-4.52515_pt1 | contig 21784 bp, 20 predicted proteins | sample MGYA00509958_ERZ791682 | MGnify/ENA primary metagenome ERZ791682 (study PRJEB30046, sample SAMN00715194) | human gut metagenome | study: EMG produced TPA metagenomics assembly of the A metagenome-wide association study of gut microbiota in type 2...
TGTCTGTCTGTCTGTCTGTCTGTCTGTCTGTCTGTCTGTCTGTCTGTCTGTCTGTCTGTTAAGATTGTCTTGCCGGTTGCAGCGTAAGTCAAGAGAGCATCACGGTAGAACTCGTACTGCTTTTGTCTTGCATCAATCTCCGCAGGAAGACCAATGTTAAGGTCAGAGCAGATAGCCTCAAAGTTGTCCAGCACATGGACAATGCGTTTCTGAACATCAAGAGCAGGAACAGGAACAGGGAAGGCGTTCAGCATTGGTCTACGGATGGATGGAACAGAACCCTGGAACATGGTCTTTTCGATGTACGGTAAAAAAGCCGATTTCATATAGTAGAAGAAGTATTTCGGATAGACATTCGGTGTGTTAATATGGATACGGTATGCCCTCTGGTGCAATGCATACTTACCCTCAACATAATGGAACACTTTGCCCACGCCAACTCCATCACCAGCAGTAATGATAGCAGTTTCATCAAACTCATACTCATTCTTTCTTAGTGGTTCTTGTGAGCGCACATAGAAAGGATATTTCCCTTCGTTAAGACCCTCGTTTGTATTGCTGCTTCCTGTACCGATGTCAGCAATATCGGAGAGTTGAACCACCGGGATTTCATCAGCGGGACTTAACAATTTATCTCGGTAATACTCATACTGTTTTTTTCTTGCTGTAAGCTCCGTGAAATTATCCAGAATACGGACAATTTCACTCTGTACTGGCAGAGGAGGTACCGGAATCTGAATTTTATTCAAAACCTTTTGCGTAAGGCTTGGAACGCCACCAGCTGTATTATATTGTTCAAGATGTTCCCGTAATAAGCAGTGATATACATATCGAGGAATAGCAAGGTCAGTGTTGATTTCTGTATAGAAAATAGTGTCAACATTCCAAAATGGAGTATCTACATAATACAGCTTGTCGATAGAACCTTTTCTGGGAATTAAAACAGAAGGCTTGTTGTAGACACAGCGGTCAATGTAGGTCATTATTCCGCCCGAACCATATACAGGAATATCTCCAACGCCAAATGCTTTATAATCGCTACCATTTTTTATTTTTAGAATTGCTTGAAGTTCCTTGTGCTCCACCCCATCCGGGCAATATTGCTGAATCAGTTCATCCAGCTTGCTCATTCCTGATCACCTGCCTTCAACATCTGTTTGACCGCTTTATCAAAGTCAGAAGTAATTTTTTGTGTCTTATTAAATTCTGCATATTCAGCAGCAGCCTTTTCTTTCGCCATTTTGCCGGAGATTTTCCCCTTGTCACGCAGAATATCATATCTGCGAAATGCCAGAAATTCGTTTACGCTGGCGGCAAATTCCTCCATGGTAAAGGTGTTCTCTCTCTCTATCAGGTCTTCGATATAGTCAAAATATCCGGTTACGGCTCGTTCCAGCTGGCGAATCTGCTTTTCCTCCAGATAGTTTTTTGCAACCACTACATCGGATTTCAAAATACGACCGTCCGGTGCATTTTTCCATGTTGTCAGTCCCATATTTTCTTTGGTTCTGTCCGCTTTGCTATACACAATTTCTGCTGCAGTCTGCCCTACAATGGCATAGTGAAATTTATTCTGTACCATTGCGTAAAAGTCATGGGTAATCTGTGCATTCTTGTCATAGTCGATACTGCATTCAGCAAAAATATCTGTGATTTGCTGCCAAATGCGACGCTCACTAGCACGGATAGAACGAACTCTTTCCAGCAATTCACGGAAATAGTCCTTACCAAACGCTGTTTTCCCTTGCTTTAAGCGTTCATCGTCCATTGCAAAGCCCTTGATCATATATTCTTTTAAGACGCTGGTTGCCCAGATCCTGAACTGTGTTGCCCTACGAGAATTGACACGATAACCAACGGAAATAATAGCGTCCAGATTATAAAAATTCTGCTCTCTTTTTACATGGCGAGCACCTTCTTGTTGAACTATTTCCATTTTGGAAATAGTTGAATCTTTCATCAACTCTCCGTCAGCATATATATTCGTCAGGTGCTTGGAAATCGCAGGCACATCTACATCAAATAATTCCGCCATAGATTTTTGCGTCAGCCAAATCGTTTCATCACGGATTACCGCATTTACTGAAACATCTTCATCAGCAGACTGGTATATTAAAAACTGAAATTCTCCACTCATACGCCCACCTCGATTTCTGCGATAATCTTATCAATTTCATCACGAAGCACCCGCTCACGAGCTACAATCTCTTTAATTTTTGCATTGAGCTTCACAATATCGATTTTCTCTCTGGTGTCCTCGGCTTCCACATAAGTGGACACAGAAAGATTGTAGTCGTTTTCTGTGATTTCCTCATAGCTTGCCAGGTGGGAGAAGTGTGCTTCCTCAGCACGGGCAGCAAAGGTATCCACAATTCTGTCCATGTTTGCCTGCGTCAGCTTATTGTTGTTCGTAACCTTGATACACTCGCCCGTAGCATCAATGAACAGAGTCTTGTTATCGGCTTTACCTTTTTTCAGCACCATAATGCAAGTAGCAATGGAAGTTCCGAAGAACAGATTGCTCGGCAACTGGATGATACAGTCAATAAAGTTATTATCAATCAGATACTTTCTGATTTTCTGCTCCGCACCCCCACGATACATAATACCAGGGAAGCAGACAATCGCTGCAGTGCCGCCTGTTGCAAGCCAGGAAAGGGAGTGCATGATAAAGGCAAGGTCAGCTTTGGACTTCGGCGCAAGCACACCAGCCGGAGAAAAACGAGGATCGTTGATCAACAGAGGGTTATCAGTGCCAGCCCACTTGATAGAGTACGGTGGATTGGAAACAATCAGTTCAAACGGTTCATCGTCCCAATGCTGCGGTGCGGTCAATGTATCTTCACAGGCAATGTCAAACTTATCAAAACCAACATCATGCAGGAACATATTGATACGGCATAGGTTGTAAGTAGTGATGTTAATTTCCTGTCCGTAAAAACCATTTCTGACGGCATCCTTGCCAAGAACTTTTTCCGCTTTCAGAAGCAGAGAACCAGATCCACACGCAGGGTCATAGACTTTATTGATTTCCGTCTTACCCACTGTGCCGAGTCTGGTAAGCAATTCAGAAACATCAGCAGGGGTAAAGAACTCACCACCGGATTTTCCTGCTCCAGATGCATACATGGTCATCAGATATTCATAAGCATCGCCAAAGGCATCAATATCATGGTCTTTTACATCACCAAGATTCATATCGGCTACACCATGAAGCAGCTTTGAAAGGCGTTCATTTCTCTTTGCAACGGTAGAACCGAGCTTATTGCTGTTCACATCAAAGTCGTCGAACAATCCAGCGAAGCTACTTTCAGAGGAGGAACCTTTTGCAGAGCTTTCAATATGGTTGAACACACTTTCTAAAGTTTCATTCAGATTTTCATCATTGTCTGCTCTGCTGTTAACATTACAGAATAGTTCAGAGGGAGGAATGAAAAATCCTTTTTCTTCAACCAATCCCTCACGAGCTTCCTCTGCATCACCATCGAGCATTTTTGCATAGTCAAAATCCAGATTTCCAGCTTCCTGTTCTCCGGAATTGATATAATTTGTTAAATTTTCAGAAATGTAGCGATAAAACATGGTACCCAGGACGTAATTCTTAAAATCCCATCCGTCCACAGCACCACGAAGCTCATCAGCGATTGCCCATATCGCACGGTGCAGCTCGTCACGCTCTTGTTCTTTCTTTGTGTCAATCATTGTTTCTTTTCTCCTTTTCATCGGGGATAAATTCCAAAATGTCATCTACCGTATAGTCCAGAGTAAGACATATTTTTTCAATTCTATCTAACGATACATACTGGTTTCGTCTTAATCTGGTAAGAACATTTACACTAAATCCAGCTTTTTCTGTTAGTTCGAAATTTGGAATACCTCGATCTATCAGTAAGTGAAAAAGGGGAGTATATGTTACAGCCATATAGTCCTCCTTGCTACGATAATTGTTTACACCATTCTATCATGATAATGTGATTTTTTCACTATACGATAATGCCACAAATCGGAAATTTCAACTGTAAAACAACATTATTTTCAAAACCACCATAGTTGATACTTTATATTATACGGATATGTAACAGTCAAAACATCGGGTGTAAACCTAGCATTTTGACCGCAATCGACCTCATTTGCTACACTTATTCACCAGATATCACGGAATTTGACACCTTGAAAGAGAAAACTAAGCGATTTTACCGCTATCCATTAATTCCATCAGCTTGTTTTTAAAATTGGTTTTTGTAATTTTGAGTTCATTGGATCCTAAACGAATCACCGGAGGATATCCTTCCTCTGACTCAATGGCAGAAATAACACTACTGTAGTTTCCCTTTCCTGCACCACTGTGTCCCATAGGACCTACCAGTACCGCAGTATATGTAGAATTCCACTGGATTTTTTTGAAATTGAAAGTCTTAGCATCGTCATATTCTAAATAGAAGTCAAAGCGGTTTTTTTCCAGTCCTAGCTTATGAGCAACTGCCAAAAGATCGTTTTTTTTAGCATTGGACTGTCCAATTACAATAATTTTTCCAGTTTTATAAACTTGATAACCAGGAACAGCATTCAGTAAATGCTCCATGCCCAGAAGTTGAAGAAGCGTATTCAGTTGATTGCTTCTGTTTAGTTTTGTTAAAATACTAGTCAGATTATCATTCAGTTCAGACTTTAATGATTCTTCAAGCTCAAGCAGTTCTTCAACACAAAGCATGAATTAGTCCTCCTTTTCCTCGTCAAAAATCTGGTGAAGCTGATTTTTCGTTTTTTCCAATTTCAGTTTAAGCACAGCAATCTCATCTAGGATTGCCTGGTAACGCTGTACAAATTTTAACTGTTCTTCCATAGGTGGTACTGGAACCTGCAGCTTTTTTAGCTGCTCTACACCGATGTTGGGAATCACAGCACCAACCGTAATACTCTTGAGAGATGCAAATCCCTGTTCACTCTCAAAAAAAGCCTTCAAATAATAAGGATTAACTACATCTTCATTCAGTTCAATAATATAAAGATTTCCATTCGCCAGAATCTTCTGGTTTTCCCGTACTTCAGCTACAGCAATTTTGTAAGGATATCCATTTTTGGACAGGATCAGGCTGTTATTTTTCAGACAATACTTCTCAAACTTTGGTTCAATGTGAGATAAATACGGAAGCTTATCCTCAATAAATCCATCCTGGATATTGGCCAGCATAAGATATTGCATATTGGTAGCAGTTTCGGACACCATATCGTCCAACTGCTTTGCGGTACAAGGAGCGCCTCTGGTAATACTTTTAATAACAGATCCAAAAGGAACAGCGTTCTGAATAATGACCTTTGATTCCAGATATCTACTAGGATTCAAGGCGTATTCATTGTCACAAATCTCTTTTATGGTAATCGATTTACTATATTCGCTATCAGCAGAAAGAGCATTGCAAATCGTTTCAATGTCTTCCTCAGAGAGTTCATTCACTCTACGGCCTGCACTGTAACTCTTGGAAGCGTCTACCATGCGAATGGTCTGATTACCATGACTGAGTACAATCATGGTAGTAGCAATATTGGTATAAGTAAAAAGCTTAGCTGGCAGAGCAATAATTGCTTCTATCAGTCCATTCTCAACAAAATATTTACGCATTGGTGCATCAATACTGTTCCAAGTGCTACCATTGGTCATGATTCCAATTGCCTTACCATCAGAAGTAAGCAACTCACACAGCAGAGCATTAAACACCCAATCAGAAGAAGTAGCCTTGGAAAGATTCGGATGTTCTTTTGCCATTTGATCCAGAAGAGTCGTTCCACTTACCAGATTGCGAAGCTTCATGCCAAACGGATAATTAGAAAAAGCTTTATTAAAACGAGGTACGCTCTCATCTTCGAGAGCAGAGAAGGCGTCCCTCTGCTCAATTTGGAAATGGTGCCCCAATAATTCGGAACGAATCTCTGTAATCACTTTTCTGCTAGCAACAATTTCATAACCTATATACTCCGCATTGGGAACCTGGTCAGCTGCAGCAAGGAGAAAGGTTCCATACCCGCAACCTAAATCCAGGACCCGTTCGCCAGGCTGAATATCCAAAATAGCCTTAGAAAGTTTAACAACGGATTGAGGTGTAACCGTATCATCAAAGCGCCCCAGCGAATCCGAGATATCATAAGTAACAACTGTGTTGGCAAACTCCTCCGCAGAATATTTACCAATCATTGTGCTTAACTGTAACCAGCCTTTCTCTCCCAGCCGCTCCTTAATTTCCATCCAGATATCATCCTGAAGTCCAATCTTATTCTCTTTGATATCATAATAATCAACAGGCTTGGAAAAAGTAGCAATTTTATATAGTAGATATACTGAAAGCAAATCACTGGTAGGGAAATGAATACCTGCTAAATGCAAACAGTGGGCAACATCCGAACGAATCTGTCGGATTTTTTCACTCTGTTCATCACTCAAAAGTATTTTGTTACAAGTATAAGACATACGCCACGTCCTTTCTGGTTTTTGATAACCATATTTTGTTGTGATTTTATTATAACATATCTCTCTTATTTGTCAAGTGGTTTTTAATAACCAAAATATTTATGCTATTTCCCGAACTTACTCTATCGAATCAACAGTCATTGCCCAGGAGCATGACATGCAGAAGCTGCTTAGACAAGCCAACAAAGAAAATACCCAATTACAGGTAAAAACCGAACAACTTCAAACAATCGAACCATCTAATCACTCATACCATTATTTTCTTGTGAAAAATGGTGGGTGCCGCATTACCCATTCCCCCGTCTCATCTTTTTCCTGCATGTTCCAAAATACTACCATTTCCGATCAGGACCTCTTTTTATTCTTCCACCAATCTGATTCCATTGGCGTAATGTTACATACTCTTCACCATGTGACAATAACATTTGATTTAATATTGAATATGGCTTTCTGCTGTTCCTGTTAAACGTTCCGTCCAAACAATTTACCCAAGGCTTTCATTGCCTGTATTCATCCAAATACTGTCCCAGATTTCCTGTTCTGTCATCTCATAGCTTCATGGAGAGGCTTCTCTTTTCTGGGCATTCCAGGCTCCCAAGCTGTAGCTCTTGTCAGACACTCTAAAAACGCTTGTCCTGTTGTCTGTACCATATTAATGTATAAATAAATCTGATAGTTCTCTCGCGCAAATTTATTCAGCATATAGGTCTTTCCTACCTGACGAGCTCCCCTAAGTTCCAAAACCTTATGAATATTTCCTTTTTCCAATCCAGTAATTTTTTGTAAATATCTCGTTTTAATTCCATTAGATATTCCTCTTTCTATATACTACTTCTAGTGTAACACAGGCGTAGCATTAAGCGGACCCCTCTTTTATAAAAAAATTGAGCTTCACATCAAAATGAAAACTCCTCTACTGCAAGTAGAAAAAACTACACATTTTTTCCTCTCTTTTTTAATGGCATACAATCAGGGGTAATAAAAGGTAATCCTTCCTCTTATCAGGGTAATAAGTTTTTTACAGCTTATTACCCTCTTTTTCATTTTTGACTTTTATCGTATTTCTTAACAAGGTACTTAAACCTGTCTACACCTATCCCCATCTGCTGCAGTATAAATTTACGTGTCAGGATTCCTTTGCGATATTGCTCGTAATAATATTCCCATTGTTCAGGATAATCTTTCTGTGGTCTTCCAAATATTACACCTTTCTCCCTTGCTGCAGCAATTCCTTCTTTCTGTCTCTGATGGATCGTTCTGCGCTCTTCTTCTGCTATACTGGATAAAACCTCAATTACAATATTATTTACCATGTCTCGAATCCACTCCTGTCCTTCTGGTAACTGAATCATAGTGGTTGGTAAGTCAATGATTTTCAAAATAATTCCCTTTTCCCGAAACCATTCCAACTCCTGTTTGATTTCCCGTTTATTCCGGCTCAATCGGTCTAAAGACTTTATTACCAACACATCCCCTTTTCGTAAGCCTAAAGCCCCTTTTAATGCCTGATACCCTGGCCTGTCTAAATTTTTCCCGCTGGCTTTATCAACTACGATGTTGTCTTCCGGAACATACTTTTTAAGTTCTACTATCTGTCGATCTAAATTCTGTCCTGTACTGCTTACTCTGGCATATCCCAGTATTCGTTGTTCTCCCATGCTTAATTCCTTCTTTCTTCTGTTTTCACTAAAAAGAATAAAGAAAAGGAACCACATCTCTGTGATTCCCTAATCCAGTTCTTTCATTATTATTTTCTCTTGACAGACCAGCTTCTTTCCATGGATTGTTTTCAATTATCTCTTGACAGTTCTCACGAAATCCTCCTATCAATATTTACAATTTCTCCAATTAAATAAATTGGAATTGTATCATACGCATCTCCACAGCCACCCTTTGATGGGATTGCCCGAATTGCTCTGTCTATAAAACCTTTTTCTTTGTAAAACTTCAATGATTTTGCCTGGTTGTTGCTGCTCTTTACCTCTATTCCATAGCGAATGTAATTTTTATCTACTACAACAAAATCCAGCTCATAACTTCCACAGGTAGAAAAACATGGCTTATTTCCTAAAACTTTCTTTTTGCTGGCCGCCTTCTGATAAAGGCGATTTAACTCAGTATAAGCGAATGTCTCCGTTAAAAGTCCCTCTACAGCATCTTTTGGTAAAACTACCATGCTGGAAACATAGTTAGCAATTCCTGTGTCCAAAAAGTAACTTCTACGATTATTGATTACATCTGTCACATCACCATTATTATACAAATCACAGTATCCAATAATCCCTGAATATAGCAGCCAGGATGCAGCCCCTCTTACTTCATTGCGGCTAACTGGTTCTTTTACGGAATCCTTTACAAATTCGGTAATATCTTCAAGCAGATTTTTTCCTGTCCCCTTTTTCTCTTCTGCCATCTGTACCAAAACTGCCCTGTATACTTCCTGGAATACACTCAGTGCTGTGCTATTAGAGAAAAACCGACTGGACTCTGCTGTGAATGTTTCTACCAGATTTTCTAAAACATCCATACATTCCTCTTCACTACCTGTCTTGAGATATGTAGTGACCACTTCCGGATAGCCCCCAATTTTCCTGAAAACCCGATAGGCAACTTCTAATTTCTCATAATCTTCTGCAGGAGATTTTCCATATGGATGTAGAGAAGACAATAAATATTCCAATTTCAACGCTCTGCAAAACTCACGAAATGATAATGGAAGCATTCGTATATAAGCAATTCCTGCTGGAAGAAAGAAATCCTTGGAATGTACCGTTCTCGCTAAATAACTTCCACTTACAATAATATCGCATGACAATTTTTCTCGCAGATCACGAATCGCATTGTATACTGTCTGCCTTTCCTGGATTTCATCAATAATCAAAATAGTATTACTATTATCAACATAATCTCCAAGACCGGCATGTTCACAGTATTCCTGCATAAAATGCTCTTCTGCCATACAATCTTCAAAACCGAATTCATCCCGAACTAAATTTACGTAAATCACTTGCTCGTACTGACTATATGCAAATTTCCGCACTTCGTGGGTTTTTCCAACCTGTCTCGGCCCCTCTATCTGTAAAACTGTATTATGGCGTTTCTCTTTCCAACTGAGAAGTTCTTCTTGTACATCCCGTTCCAACTCAAATTCACTGGGAATAAATCCACCTGTTTTCAATCTGATACCCTCTTCATTTAACATTTTAAACCATCCTGTTTTCTATTATATCCAATCTTTTTAAGCTATACAATACTTGCTACTAAAAAACAGAGAGTACCAAATCTTTATGATACTCTCTGCCAGGCTCACCTCTATTCCTTGCTTTCAAAAGCAATCAGTAATAACTCTGCTACCAGCCGTACTCCATCTTTAAACCCACCTATATAGGCCATTTCCTGTATTTTGGCCTCATCTTCTGCAAGGCAGCTTAAATACTGATTTATTTTTTCTCGTATCGCTGGTTCCAGATTTTTAATTGCTTCCTCCCCCTGCTCAAATGCTCTATGGCTATCTTTAAATGTTTTTCTGGTAACCATTCCAATTCTTTCTGCAAGAATTGAAGATCTATAATCTGCTTCTGTCACTTTTTCTCCTTCTTTAACTATACTTATTTTCATGGTACAGTAAATCCTATCCTATTTTATTTTCTAAATAGAATGAATCTATCTCTCTCCCGTTATCGTCCAAGCGAATTATCTTTCCTTCTTTTCTAAGATAACAATATGCAAAATCTGACAGTTGCTCTTCTTCTGCAACCTCACCGGCATTAACGCCACGAACAATTTTTCCCATTCCTGCCAATTTTTCTTCTTTTTCTACAGCACAAAGCAACACCTCATGGACACTGGATGGAAAAATCAAAATATCTTTTCTCCAATCTTCTGCAATTTTTCTCAAAAGGTGAGGATACAACATTACAACTGCTCCCATTATATTCTTTTCATTAGAAAGTACAAATAAACCCGTATTACCTGTATCTATTGAAAATAAGCGCTCTAATCCGATACAAGATGCCGGATAACGTCTGAGTGTATTTTCAAACGCTAATTCTGCTAACTCTGACATTGAAATTCCCCAGTGTATCATATATTCTCTGCGAAGCTGCACACCCAGTAATCTCTCTTCTGTTTCATCTGCTAAAATATAAAATACAGCTGCCAGATCTAATACTGGAATAAATGCCAGATGCTTTAATTGCTCTTCATTCCTTTTGCGGTTAATCAGCCTTACATAAATGCGTTCTTTTACTGTATCAAAATTTTTCAAATTTTCTATCATAATTTTTTCCTTTCTTCTATTATCCTGCTACTGCCTTAGAACTACTTCGTTTAAGCCCTTTCATGGCATCCTGATATTGCTTTGGACTTAACTGCTCTAATGATTGAACCCCATATCTGGCCAATACTGTTTCTAATGCAACTCCTGTCCTCTGCAGTTCTCTTTGAATCGCATGATCTTCTAGTTGAGATATCCGTTTCTTGCCCATCGCATAAACAGTCTGCCTCTTTCCATTGGTAATCTCCAACGCATTTATCTCCCTATTTTCATTGTAAGAAATCCATATCACCTGAAATGTCTCCCTAGTCATATATTTCCCATCTTTCTTTTGAATCTCTGCAACATCAGACGGAATCCATATAAACGGAGCAGTATACAGTTCTCGTCCGATTCCCCAGTTAAAACATGCTCTCTTAAAACTGTCCGAGGCAGCTCCTTTTTCTTTCTCGGAATAGCTCTCTGTTCCAACATCCTGTTTTCCTACCCACTGACCTTTTGATTCGTCCCAGACTTCCACTGTACAAAACAAACTGCCATTGATCAGCTGATGACTCCTTTTCCAGCCCATCGGGGTAAATGTTTCATCTAGCACTTTCTGATCTACTCTTGCATCTTTAAATAGTAAAAGACTTAATCCTCTTTCATTCATAGTCCCTATCCGGCACTCTATTTCATCTGCTCTGAGTAGCCGAATTTCACCTTTTTCTTTTGCCATTCGTTTTCCTCTTTCTAATGATTATGCTGCTTTAATCTGTAAACGTCTGCTGACTGTTTTCTTTAAAAATTTCTGATACAAATCTGGATGCTCTTCTTTCATCTGTTTTGTATCCAATCGGTTTGTCTCTACATTGAACCAGCTCACCCGATAATTTTCATTAAATGCGGTTTCGTTTTCCTGCAGATAGCATCTTACCTCCTGCTCAATCTGACGTTTTTCTGTTTCCAGACTTTCTATCTGCTGTAAAATTGATTCTCTGCGGTTTAAACGCTCATCAAATCCAATTAATGGAATTGCTGTTCCCTTTTTGGCTTTATTAAAATACTTTGTCAGAGCCTCCGAACACGCTTCTGTTCCATCTGGATCTGGCATATGGCCGGAACATACAAATTGCCCCCAGAACCTCTGCTCTACTTCAATCAATTTAGAAATCATTTCCTCCTCCCATTCTATTTTCCGATACTGAAAATCCACCCCCAAAATTACGGCAGCAATATACCATGTCTTTTTACCTGTTACTGCCATATAATGAAGGCACTGCAGCAAATAGTGAACCGGAATCTGTCCATCTTTCCATTTATCTGCTCCATAAGCACTGACAGTTTTACATTCCAGTCCTGCATCCTCGCCCACAATCATTCTGTCAACATCAGCAATCATAAATGGATGCTCTTTACTTCTATAAAGCTGATGAGAGCGCCGAACCTTGAGGCCTGTCTTTTCTGAAAATCTTCGTGCTACATAATCTTCCATATCCCGTCCCTGTCTCATAGCTTCATTATCCTCCACCTCAGGAGCTTTCCCTATTTTATTCAGGTATACTCCTATGGAACTAACATAAGGATTCAAGCCGCACACAGCTCCTGCATCAGAACCCCCAATCCCAGTTTTCCGTAAGTCCAGCCATTCCTCATGGCTCATATTTTTCGTAGAAATTGTTGTATACATAAATTCTCCTTTCCAGTTCAGCAAAAGAAAACAGGAAGTACCTGACTGTTTCATCAAATACTTCCTGTTACTCTTATTACTTATTCTTTTATTTTCTAAACTAATGTTTCAGAAACCTTCCTTATTTCATATCTTTATCAAATGTTATTCGCCCAGCCAGGTAAATCGGTACAGTCTGGATTTTTCCATCTTCGGTAGTTCCTATCCTTTGATTTCATCATACCAGGCATGGTCATCTTTCCCGTCCAATGAAAGCGTCTCATATAAATCCCTCTTTCCAAATGCCCCTAAAAACTCCGGAAAGGACAGAGTTCCCATAATCAAGGTATCCGTATCTCCTGCAGACAGGAAAAATTCCTTTTCTCTTGTCTTACCCAGGTAACTTCCCGTTACAATAAAATCACAGGAAAATTCTCTGGCAAGTTCACGAATACGGCTATAGATTACCGGAGATTCCTGGATTTCGTCAATGACCACTACCGTCTCCTTACTATCCACAAACTCCGGAGCGTACATATTCAGCACTGCAGCCATTCCATTCTCTGATTTTCCCTGTATGTTACTTCGATGATACGCCTTTTCGTAACATTCCAGAAAATATTCTCCTGACTCCCCAGTCATATTGATATAGATATACTGCTGATACTGCTCTCGTGCAAATTTATCCAGAATATAGGTCTTACCAACCTGTCTGGCTCCTTCCAGCTCCAGAACAAGTCCGGAACTTCTCCTTTTCCATTGAAGCAGTTCCTCATATATATCCTGCTGTAATTCTATCTCCATAACAACTCCTGCCATTTCTGATATACGCTGTTTCTTACTATAATTTTATTATATCTCAGACTATAGATTGAAAACAATGTCATTCTAAACTTCCTGACGGTTCTCTTTAAATACACCCTCATCTGCTACCGCAAAAAGATTTCAATGATAATTTTAATCAAACGCATGTCCATTACCTCTCATAAATATTTACCAATAGAACCTTTTTTAATTCCTTTTTGGTATCATGCTGCCTTTACCATCTCATATGCCTTATCAATCATGGCATTTCCATCTACAGTACGGGCAAATAGATTTTCCTTATAATTAGCCCGTTCTTTCAATGGTTTTGCATGAGTAGCAAAATCTGATACTGCATTAATAAAGCGGTAAGCATTCTTTCCAATATGCTGTAAATCCGGTGCATCAAAATATCTGGCCTTCATGTCTTCTTTCAGCCGAAGCAGGTTCTTCTTTTGAAGTTCACTGGCATTATCAGCCAATGGGAACAATGCATTAATGTAATCGTATACTTGTTTGTCCGATAATTTTTGATGATTCAGCTTATCAATGGTCTTTCCTAATTCTGCCATATACCTTTCCGCATATAAAAGGGTATTTTGGGCATCTTCCAATTTTCCAGAAATATCTCCTGTATGATTGGTTGACCAGGAACGTCTGGCTGTGGAGAGTGCCAGATTCAGCGTATTCTGACATACAACCCTGATTGGTGTCATGGCTGCCTTAATGGCTCCTGTTCCATCATGGCTGTTCATAAATACCAGATACGGAGTAATCTCGTCACCACTAATGATATAATGCTGGGGAAGTCTGGCAAGCATCCACGTTCGTCTGCCTCCCTGCAGACCTCCTGCTGTTTCATAAGTAATGCCTTCACCTAACAGAGCATCTGTAAAGGCGAAGGCATCTTCATTTTGGACAACCTTGTATCTATCCGTAACTACTCCTAATACCTGATTATCCGTCTCTCTTAAATTTGCTTTAAATCCTGTAATTGGCAAGCCATCATCCGTTTCAATTGGTTTCTGAATTACCTTCCAATCAAGTCCTGCAAGAACAAGGGCCTCCTTAGATGTTGGAGCTTCCATTACCATAGTTCCTAATCCATGCCATGGCTTTTGTCTGGTATAAAACATGGTTTCTACATTTGCTGGCATATACATTACCTCCTGAAATAAAATTATTTATTGATTCAAGTAGATAATATATATTCAAAAATTCTGTAGAAACGATTAGGGCATCCAACCTTAGCCAAGCCAAATTATATTTTATTATAAGCTAAGTAATTTCACCAATATACCAAGGCTATCACCAAATTCACTACCTATATTTCTAATTAATAAGCTTTTTCTTATTACTATTTACTTGATACTCTTTCAGCTACTATATGTATTTTTTAATTCTTTGCTCCTATCAATGCAGGTTCCTACATGCTTTTTTAAACCATCGAGATCTCGATTTTTGTCGGTATATTTCTTTCCGTCTATATAACTAACCGAATTCATGCACATATGAAAATGCACGCATCTGTCTTTGCTGTGCCCTGCATAAACAATTTGATAGGCCTCGCTATAGTATCCGCAAATTTCCATTGCCAACTGGTTCAAATCTCCTACCGATTCCGTTTCTTCCTCGGACAGGTTGACGCTGAAGTGACGCAGCTGCCTCCCATTTTCTTTTTCATAAACTTTTTTAACAAGTCTCATATCCGACTCTATGGAATGTACTGATTCCATATTCACGCCATATCCTCCCCTGCAGCTCTCGATCAAATCATTTTCTGTATCTCTTCCTGTCCGATACATGTAGTTTAATACCTTCCCTAATGCATCCCGATTTTTGTAATACCGATTTTTTGAATTCGGATCATAAGATTCCCTTCCAAAAACTCTAACAGTCGCCATATCTTCTTACCTCTCTCTTTAAATTCTCTAACAATTCCCTTAGTTCTGCATCTTCTTTTCCACATCTATTGATACTACTTTCAATTTCTACCAAATACCTAACTATTCTTTGTTTCTGTTTTCTGCTTCCTCCTGATGAATTTGCCGATTTCATTATGCAATCCCGTATGTAACTAGATCTATCCGTGTATCCCTGGGTTTTCATATCTTCCATCATAATCAGTTCCAATTCTAGCGGTCCTCGAAACGTATAAGTTTTTTTCTGTACATTTTTCATAGCTGGTCTCCTTTCATAGTTAGTGCCATTTTTTGTAATACAAATCCCGTATCTTGTTAAGTATAGAATCTTTTTTATACTTTACCTCTCTCTCACTATCACCTGTCTCTCCTGTACATACTATTTATCCTTTTCTTTTATATCCTTATATTCCCCCTCCTATTTCCTTTTACCTATTGGATTTCCCAATCTGCCTTTTGGAGATTATTTTTATGTTTCCTTGTTTTTAAACTCTACGAGTATTCGTGAATGCTCTTGGATATTCAACCGCTACAACAGTTATATAAATGACTTCCAGTTTGTTTTTTCTTACCCATTACTTTTTCAAAACCAACGCTGGATTCATCACATACTAAAACAACCGAATAGCAATTGTTACTCCTGATAAAAAATAACTACGCATTGTTACTCATAAACAATAAATAAAGTATATTTGAAAGGAGGTCTTTCTGATTGAATAGAGAGTATATTTCTCTGCGTGAGTTCTGCGAACGGACCCAGATAAGCGCATCTACAGCATACCGGATGATCCGGAACGGTACTTTACCTGCCGTCAAAATCCATCGGAACTGGCGGATTCCCACAAGTGTCTTCACTGATATAGAAAAACATTCCCGCCATTTTTAATTAAAAAAAAGCAGAAAATCTGTACCCCCTGTTTTCTGCGACTACATAAGGTACAAAATTTTCTGCTTTTTTATTCTTTTATTTGACTTCCAGTCCCAAGTCTACTCGACTGACATATTTGTCAAGTACGTCTAAAAGCCTGGTTTTAAACCCATATAGTTTATCCTCATCATATGCTGGCTGATGGGTCGGATAAATACATTCAATAATAATTGGCAACAATTCTCCCGAAAAGTCCTGGGTTCTCTTTCGGTTGATTGTTCCAAAATGCTGGTTGCTCTCTTTGATAATAGAGTCAATATAGTTTTGGACAAAGTTAGTTATATCTAAACTTTTCTCTACATTGTCTCTATCACCAACCTGTTCTTTTAACTGTGAAATAAATCTTGTATACCTCGTTTTATAGCAATATGCAAAATATCCTAAGCCATTCACATAGGAACATTCATACTTGTCCAGATTAGAATCAATCTCCCATCCGTATGATTCTAATTCTTTTAAGAGCCACTTAACTTCTTCCTTAATATTATACCCTCTGTCATCTTCTTTATCTTTACAGTATTTCAGGAACTTAAATATTGTCATAAATGCCTTTTCCAGACTTCGTGAAAATCTCTCATTATGTTTTATACACAAAGCATTCAAGCATATTTCGACAAAATCTGGAAACTCTTTATCCGTTTGATTCAAAGACTCCGTTAATTTTTTCAAACTTTCAATGCAAGCCGTTTCTGAAAATCTCCTATTCATTGCATTCCTGTAAATACGCCAAGAATTCCATATCCCATCTCTAAGCCTACCAATACGCATTTCTTCTTTTATGTGATCATTAATTGTATCGACCAATTGTATTAAAGCTTTCCATAATATATCATTTCCCTTTAATCTTTCATCTAATGATATTGAAGATAATACTTGCGCCATGTTACGAAAATAACTTGCTCCCAGGTAGGGAAAGTCTTCGTTTAATACTACTTCTGTAAGAGACAATTCTCTCCATACATGCCATTGTGCTAGAAAGGCCGTTTCCTTAGATGCATTTTCCGAAATATACTTCAAGCGAATCGCTAAAACCTTGATCAGATACTCAAACTCTGTCGCATTCAATTGTTCTAAATGCTTTTTCACTAATTTACTATAACCATTTATTTCCTGTTCTTCTACCATGCCTTTTCCATAGCTTTCCCATATATCGTGGGAAATTGCTTGAAATTGCTTTAAAAAGTTCTTGTCAAAATTAGCTGACTCATTGAGCTTTCTTGTGTAAAATTCAAATTCCATTACCGTTTTATTAAGGAATGAAAATTGTGGATAATATTGCTCACCTCCATTCTTATTTTTGTCTTTTAACCACTCATGCTTCCTTCGATAAGCTTCTAAATCTTTCCATATTGTACCATTAACTTCTGTCATTTTAGAAACATACTTTTTAAAGCTTAAAACTAGCGCTTCGATTTGTTCCTCACTTGCTGATATATTTTTCTTTTCTAAAGCTTCCCGAACGAATTCTTTATAGTTCATGCCGCTGTAATAGGATATTTCTATTAATTCAACAATACTATACAAAACAATTCTGCAATAATTTATATATTCCCTTTTTTTTTCTTTTTCTTTATTGCTATTAAATTTCCTTATGGCTCTTCTTTTTTCCAATACTACCTCTGGAAAAATAAAAACACAGTTTCTCTTCCGATAATAATATTTGAATTTTTCATCATACTCTTGAGCAAGTATTTTTCCAATGCATACAAGTATCTGCCTTTTCGTTTCCTCTAAATTTCCTTCTTTCGCATTATAAATAATACATTCAATATCATTCTCTATTATTTCTCTCATGTAATTGACCCAATTATGAGTCATATTAGCTCTTTCCACACTATCTACCATATCTTTCTTTCCTTTCTGTAAAAAGTTCACTCGGCGAAGCCCACTGCAAAGCTTTTTTCTCCTGTGCTATTCTGATTACATCAAAACGAAGGAGGACACCATATGACAATGCTTTCACAAGCCATATCAGTATTAGAGGACAACCTTGATATTCGAATCGAATGTATCGAAAAATATTGTAGGCATTCTGTTGCATATCAAAAAAATGCAGCCGACACTCTGCCCGTTATCTGCATACTAAAATTTTCTTTAACAGATAACACAGCTTCAACGCTCTCTCTGCAAATGCAGCCAAACAAACTCTCCAACACGCTGAAGGAACTTCGCTCTTTGGCTCTTCTTTCAGACAAAGATTGTGTGAGAAACGTTACAGAGGCTCTTCTCTGTATCTGTACGGATACCTCTAACCATCCCTTGTTGCAAGTATACCATACTTCTCTGTACACCGGATGGTTAAAGCATAAAAGTTTCTGGATCTACCTGACCTCTGGATATGGAATCGGAAGCAATGGCATTGAAAAAAATTATTTTTCCGACGCTGCATCCGGCTATCTGATCTATGATTCCTCCCTAAGAGAGCAGGAGGCCTACATCCAATGTATGGAGCTCTTGCAGGAACAACCAGATGAGCTGATCCCGATTTTTGCGCTGGGACTGCTCAGCATCCTGGAACCGCTTAAAAAAAATTTTTTAAATTTCAGCTCTCCAGGAGGCTTAATCAGCGGTAAAACCCAGACCGGAAAAACAGAGCTGGCTACTCGAATCGCTCGGTTCCTGACAGATTCTTCTGGTAATTTGCAGAATTTTTTTATTTTGCAGGACAGCTTAAAAAACTTTGAAAAAAACTTTGGTGATATCGTTGATTCCACTGTTATCCTTGATGATCACAGAAAGTCCAGCTCTTACACACTACAGGAAAAAAGCCACCTGATTATGGATTCCATCATCCGAAAGTCTTTTGCCAATAATGCTCATGTTTCCTTACCCATCGTGACTGGCGAAAGTAATTCTTTTTCCAAAATGTCAGAGTCCTGGAGAAACCGTCTAATACACATTCGTTTGGACGATACCGAAGAAAAATTAGAGACTCGCAGAAAAATCATTCGAAAATTGAAAGGAGAACAAAATTGTCTTTTTCGGACAGAATATCGCTACTTTATTCAGTACATTGCAGCTTCACTGGAAAATCACGAACTGGATTTCATTACCGCCAACATCGAAGAGCGATTTGCCCAAATTGTGCCCCGTATGGATTCTTGCGTAGAACGTGAGTACGACAATCTTCTGCTCGTATTCTGGTCGTATGCAATTTTTCTGCAGTACGGAATCGATCTCAAAATTATGGCTTCAAACGAAGGTGATGTCTATCTCAACGCATTAGGGGAAAGTCTTAAAAAAATCTACTCTGGCAAAGGCAAAATCTTCCTACAGTTCTGACACGAAGCCTATTTATAGAAACTGTAAAGCGGATGAATGTTCATATTGCAGCTCTCTCACATGTTGCGTATGACACCACCTACAGGGATTGTAATCTGTATTGCGACGACTGTGATTGCTATTCATACTGCCAAAATCGTGATGGAAATATACCTATCCGCATACATGCAGATGCCAGACAAGATTTGTCAGAATATTATGGCCATCACATCCTGATTGACCGCAGGAACCATTTTGAAGGAGTCTATTTAGCAGATTCAAAAAAAATTTATGGATATCCCAGTAACGCAAGAGAACACTCGTTCTTGATTGTGGATAAAGAAGCTTTTGAATCTTCTTTTTTCCGCCAGCTTTCCAATTTACCGGATAGCTACCTTGGAAGCAAACAAAAGGCACTCTACCACTTCAAGGCGGCATTAAGAGAACAACACCTTTTATTAGGAACACCACGGCATGGTAAAAAAGGAAGAGAAGATACGCTAAATTACTCTCTCTCCTACCCACCAGCTGTAGCCTCTAGCTCGTTTGGCCTGGATGACTGTATGGTCCCTAAAAAAGTATACGTCTTTCAGATCGACGCCCAAATGGCAGATAAATTTTACTCTACTTTAACAAACATTACAGATTTTCCAAACACACTTTACACCCGTGAAGAATTTGAAAAGCCCTATTCTAACATTTCATGGTGCAAATTATTCCGTGAATGTGGTGTATTGTTATCACAACTTTATTAAAAATCGGTTATTGAGACTTTTGGGCCATATATTATCCATAAAGAAGAAAGGAGGTGTGGCAGCGTGGCCTTACCTGAACGCACAAAACAAAATATTTCCATCTGTCAGGAGCTTGCGGCATGTCTGCCACACTCCTGCGATGATCCAGAATCCAGCATTCCAGCTTTTGTCTTGCAAATACTATGTCCCGATGGTAAAATGACCCCATCGGTATGTGCTAGAATTATGGATTTTACCCAAAAAGAAAAGAAAGTAAAAGAAGTATGTGATCTTAGCCGGTTAAAAGTACGTCCCGATGATGGACGTATTTATATCCTGATTAAAAGAAAAACTATTAGCAGTACAAATTATCCTGATTTGATCGATAAACTGTACGAGCACTATTTTGGAATACAAAAAATTTCCTTTGAAGATTTCTTTGAAATATGGATGGATTGGCGAGAGAAAGAAACCAGCGTTACCCCAAAAACAAGAAAAGAAAATCGTTTTATCTGGAATTCTCTGTTAAAGGATACTGAGCTTGCAAAACAGCCTTTGAAAGAAATTCAAGTATTAGATTATATTAATTTCTTTCGCCATATCACAAAAGACCGAACATTGACACGAAAACGGTTCAATGATATGAAAAGTATCTTAAATGGGATGCTCTATCTTGCTGTTGAAAAAGGCATTATATCCCATAATTGCCTAAATGATATTAATTATAAGCAGTTTGCCTACAAAGTTGAGCAGAATAACTGCAGACCTTATACCGAGGCAGAGCGTGAACAAATTATCAAGTATCTGTCAGGCAAGGACGATTTCTATTCCATGGCAATTCTCTTAGATTTTTATCTCGTTTTACGTATTGGAGAATTGAAAGGTCTGAAATGGAGTGATATCTCGAATGGCTACATTCACATTTCTCGATTTGTAAATGACAAAAATGAGGTTGTGAATGAAATAAAAGGACATACATCGGAAGGAATCCGGACAATGCCGCTGACACCAGGCGCACAGGCAGTCCTGGAGAAAATTTATAGACTGCATTTTAACAGCAGCGACTATATCTTCTTTCGTGATGGAAAACCTTTGGCAACTGTTACATTTAATCGGCATTTAAAGAAATGCTGTGAAGAGTTAAATATTGAATATCGCTCTTCCCATAAACTGCGTTTCTCTACAGCTTCTATTATGTACAAAAATGGAGTATCCGATACTGAGCTGCAGAAACTATTAGGCCATACAACCTTAACAATGACCCAGCATTATCTCAAAAACATTGTTTCTGAGCAGGAAACTGCTAACAAAATGGCAGCCATTCTGGGATAAAGGCTTGTATTTACAACCTAAAAATCCACGCAAACAAACGCAAACATGAAATTTTGCAATGAAAAAACCTCAGAAGCCTTATTTTACAAGGTTTCTGAGGTTCTAAGTCAGAGGCGACAACCAGATTTGAACTGGTGATCAGGGTGTTGCAGACCCACGCCTTACCACTTGGCTATGTCGCCGTATTAAATTAAATGACCCCAACGAGATTCGAACTCGTGTTACCGCCGTGAAAGGGCGATGTCTTAACCGCTTGACCATGGGGCCAAAACTCAACTCCACAGTTTCCACTGTTTCGCTCCTATCATCTCGTAAATCAGCTCGTGCAAGATCTACTTCGAATCATGTATAGGTATCAAAACTCCCCCTGTTGGACTCGAACCAACGACACTGCGGTTAACAGCCGCATGCTCTAC
>ERZ791682.486-NODE-486-length-21729-cov-2.76714_pt1 | contig 21729 bp, 16 predicted proteins | sample MGYA00509958_ERZ791682 | MGnify/ENA primary metagenome ERZ791682 (study PRJEB30046, sample SAMN00715194) | human gut metagenome | study: EMG produced TPA metagenomics assembly of the A metagenome-wide association study of gut microbiota in type 2...
TTAAAGTCTTTAATTTATCTTTTATATTACTAGCTTTTCTTAAATTTTAACATCAAATCTTTTCCCCAAGGTTTCTTTATATTTTTAAAATATATTTTTTAAAGATATACTTAATTTCACTTCTTCTTTTGTCACAAGATTTCCAGATTCAACAATGTTACCATCTACTACAACTTTATATTCTCCTAAAACCTTTCCTGCTTCTACTGGAGCAATTGCTCCTTTATTTCTCTTTATAGATATTTTTATATCACTGTCTTTATTTAAAATATCTGTAAAGTTTTTATCAGGATATAAATCAGCATATTCCTTTTCTCCACTAAATACAGGTACTTTAGCTATAGAAATGTTTTCATCAGTAAGTTTTCTGAACTGATAATGCTCATAAAATTCTTCCATTTGATTTAAAACACTCTCATCCCTCTTTTTATAAGTAGCCCCTCCCACAACAACTGTAAATATTTGCATACCTTCCTTATCACTTAATACAGAAATATTATATCCTACTTTAGAATGATGTCCTGTTTTTATTCCATATATCCCTTCTTCACCTAATAAAAGATTTCTATTTTTTATTTTCAGCTTCCCATCATGTATAGTAGTTTCTTTTATAGAAGCTATTTCCATATATTTACTATATTTAGCAGCTTCAAGAGATAATTTATATATTCCTCTTGTTGTTCCAGCATCCATTCCTTTTTTAGTCATATCACTTGGAAGACCTGCTGGTGTATAAAACTCCAGTTCCTTCTCTAATCCTAAGTCTGTTGATTTTTTATTCATCATTTTTACAAATTTATCTACATCCCCTTTTCCTATATATTCAGCTATTGCATAGGCTGCATTATTAGCTGAGTATATAGCCGTTGCTTTAATTAAATCTTCAAGTGTGAAAACATCTCCTTCTTTCATAGGGATTCTGCTCCCTCCGATTTGAGCTGATTTCTTACTGATTTTAATTTTATCTTTCATTCTTATGCTGCCTTTTTCCAGGTGGTCAAAAGTTACCATTAAAGTCATCATTTTTGTAAGAGAAGCCAAAGGGTATTTTTCATCTATGTTTTCTGAATAATATATTTTTCCTTTTTCATCTCCTAAAAGTATTGCTTTATATGAAGGTTTTTCCTCTTTCACTGTAACTTCATTTTCTGCTTCTTTAGCAAAAACTGTAGAACTAGCAAGTATAATAGTTAATAACAATACATTTATAATTTTCTTCATTACGCATCTCCTGTTGTATAAAAATAAGCTTCTGTAAAATTATATCACAAATTTACAGAAGCTTATATTAAAAATTAATTTTTCAATGAGCTATTTTTATTTTTCTTCTTTTTTATCTTTTTTAGAAAGGTAATCTTCAATAGCTAATTTAATAGCTTCCTCTGCAAGTACAGAACAATGCATTTTCACTGGTGGAAGTCCACCTAATGCCTCTACTACTTTTTTATTTGTAAGAGCTAAAGCTTCATCAACAGTTTTTCCCATAATAAGTTCTGTAGATACTGAAGAGCTAGCTATTGCTGAAGCACACCCAAAAGTTCTAAACTTAACATCAGTTATTATATTGTCTTCTACTTTAATAAATATTTCCATTATATCCCCACATGAAGGATTTCCTACTTTTCCATATCCAGATGGATTCTCTATAACTCCAACATTATGCGGATTCATAAAATGTTCCATTACTTTTTCTGTATATTGCATTTTCATACTCCTTATTTACATTATTTATTTTTAAATTCATTCCAAAGAGGAGAGATCGCTCTTAATTTTTCGATCACTTTTACCAGAACATCCAATGTATAATCTATTTCTTCCTTTGTATTATATTTTCCTAAACCAAATCTAATAGTCCCATGTGCAAACTCAGGTTCAATTCCCATTGCCAACAATACATGAGAAGCCTGTAAATCATCTGATGAACAAGCTGATCCTGAACTTACTGCTATCCCTTTATAACTTAAACTAAGAAGAATTGATTCTCCTTCAAGATATTTAAATGTTATACTTGAAGTTCCTGGAAGTCTTTTTGCTTCTTTAGCATTTATTACAACCTCAGGTATTCTCTTCAATACTTCACTTTCAAAATAATCTCTTAATTCTTCTTCTTTTTTGAATTCTTCTGCCATATCTCTGTAAGCTATTTCTAGTGCCTTAGCCATTCCAACCATTCCTGGAACATTTGAAGTTCCTGGTCTTCTTTTTCCTTCTTGACCTCCACCTGTAAGAACTTTACCAAATCTTACTCCATTTCTCCAATAAAGAGCTGCTACTCCTTTAGGTCCATAGAATTTATGTGCAGAAAAAGAAAGAAGATCTATTCCCATTTCTTTTGGTTTTATATCTACTTTTCCCATTGTCTGAACTGCATCCACATGGAATATAATTTTATTTTCTTTTGCTATTTTACCTATTTCTTCTATTGGTTGGAAAGTTCCAACTTCATTATTAGCATGCATTACAGTTATTAAGATAGTTTCATCTTTTATTGCATTTTTAAGTTCCTCTACATCCAACATTCCATTTTTATCAACATGAAGAATTGTTACTTCATACCCTTCATCTTCAAGATCTTTTAATGTATTTTTAATTGCTGGGTGCTCTATTGGACTTGCTATTATATGTTTTCCTCTATTTTTATATGCTCTGGCTATTCCTCTAATTGCAAGGTTGTCAGATTCACTTCCTGATGCTGTGAATATAATTTCACTAGGTTCTGCACCAAGATATTTTGCGATAGTTTCTCTTGATTCATTCATAGCTTTATTTGTTTCCTTACCAAAAAGATGCAAGCTTGAAGCGTTTCCATAGTACTCTGTTAAATAAGGCACCATTGCTTCAAATACTTCATTATCCATCTTTGTTGTTGCATTATTGTCTAGATAAACTCTCATATTTATCGTCTCCTTGAATTACATTTCTATTACTACTATGTTATACCATTCCTTATTTATTTTGTCAAGAATTAAAATGATTATTTATCTATATTTTTTCCATAATTACAAAACTCTTTTATTTCACATTCACTGCATTTTGGTCTTCTAGCTATACATTTATCTCTTCCTTGTAATATAAGGTAGTGTGAAAAATCAATCCAATCTTTTTTAGGAACTATTTTCATAAGCTCCTGCTCTATTTTTACAGGATCATCATTTTTTACCAATCCAATAAGATTTGTCAATCTTTTTACATGAGTATCTACAGTTATTCCATCTGCAAGTCCCCATACTTCACCTCTTACTACATTGGCTGTTTTTCTTCCTACTCCTGCCAGTCCTATTAATTCATCCATATCTTTTGGTATCTCTCCATTATATTTTGAAAGAAGCTGCTGGCTGCATAATTTTATATTTTTTGCTTTATTTCTAAAAAATCCTGTACTTTTTATCATCTCTTCTATTTTTTCTACTGGAAGAGCTGCAAAACCTTCAGGAGTATTAACTTTTTTATACATCTCTTTTGTAACAATATTTACTCTTACATCTGTACATTGAGCTGAAAGAATAACAGCTACAAGAAGTTCAAAAGGCGTCTTAAAGTCCAAGGCACATTTAGGATCCCCAAATTTTTCATGAAGTTTTTCAAGTATTTTTTTTACTTTTTCTTTCTTAGTCATAGTTTTTTCCTCTGAAGTTTTCACTTTCTTCTCAAATAAAATATGTTCAGTCCCATTATATTCTTCTATTTTTTTTCGTTTAAAACCAATCTTACTAAATACTTTTTGTGATATCTCATTTTCTTCTAATATATATGCTGATATTTTTTTTATATTGGGCTTTTCAAAGCAGAGTTCATTGATACTATTGAGAATAACAGTTTCTGAATACCCTTTTCCTCTTATATCTTCTATAAGATATACACTTATAGCAGCTTCTTCTTCATCTAATTCAAATTTTACAGTTCCTAAAAACTCCCTGCTCAAACTTTCTACAGTATAGAAAAGATATGATGGTGAATTTATAACAAAACTGTACCATCTTCTATGAGCCTCCCACTGCTCTTTTTCATTATCAGGATAGTATTTTTTTACATAATTCAGATGGATATACCTATAAATGTCAGGTATATCCTTATCCATAATTTTTCTCAATATTATCTCAATCAATAAACTCACCTTTGACTATTTTAAAACTACTTTATGATATTTTTTCTTTCCTATTTTAACAAGGAATTCACCATCTGTGAAAAGTTCTTTTGTTATAGGCATAGCAAAATCTGTAACTTTGCTGTCTCCTATATTTATACCATTCTGCTGAACTAGTCTTCTTCCTTCACTTTTAGTTTTTAATATTCCTTTTTCTACTAAAAAATCTACAAGTCCAGTTCCTAAAGCTGCTTCCTCTATTTCTACTGAAGGAACATTACTCATATCCTGCCCTCCACCAAATAGAGCTTCTGCTGCTGTTTTAGCTTTAAGAGCTTCCTCTTCTCCATGGATCATTTTTGTAACTTCAAAAGCAAGTATCTTTTTAGCTTCATTTATTTCTGCACCTTCTAATGCACTTAATCTTTTTACTTCATCCATAGGAATGAATGTTAATAATGAAAGACATTTTTCAACATCTGCATCATCAACATTTCTCCAATATTGATAAAATTCATATGGAGATGTTTTTTCAGGATCTAGCCATAAAGCTCCTTTAGCTGTTTTTCCCATTTTCTTTCCTTCACTGTTAGTAAGAAGAGTACAAGTCATAGCAAAAGCTTGTTTTTGTTCTTTTTTTCTAATTAGCTATACTCCTGCTATCATATTAGACCATTGGTCATCTCCACCTAACTGCATAGTACATCCATGTTTTTGATTCAACACAAGAAAATCATATCCCTGCATAAGCATATAGTTAAATTCAAGGAAAGAAAGTCCTACTTCCATTCTTGATTTGAAACATTCTGCTGCAAGCATTCTATTTACAGAAAAATGTGCTCCTATATCTCTTATAAAATCTACATAGTTAAGTTTTAATAACCAGTCTGCATTGTTTTCAAGTATCGCTTTTCCATCAGAAAAATCTATGAATTTTTCCATTTGTTTTTTTATAGAGGCTGCATTATGAGCAATAATTTCTTTTGTCATCATTGTTCTCATGTCAGTTCTTCCACTTGGATCTCCTATCATGGCAGTTCCTGCACCAAGAAGAGCTATTGGTCTGTGTCCATGTTTTTGCATATGAGACATAAACATCATAGCAATAAAATGTCCCACATGTAAGCTGTCTGCTGTTGGGTCAAACCCTATATAAAAAGTAACTTTCTCTTTCCCTAATATTTCTCTCATTTCTTCTTCATGAGTGAATTGTTTTAAGTATCCACGTCCTACTAACACATCAAATACGTTTTCCATCTCGTCCTCCCTTATTTTTTCTATATTATTTTAACACAAAGCCCTTTATTTTTAAAGAAAAATAAAAGCCTATTGATTGTATCAATAGGCTTTTCTATCTATTAATACATCTCCCTTTACTATTCAAACTGCATGACAAAAGGGATTTAGTTTCCTAAATCCTAGTAGCAGTAATAGTATGAAGATGTTATAAATACATTATTTTTACTAAACATTTTAGACCTCTGTGTATTTTTATTTCTTTAAATTCTACCATGTTTTTCTTAATTTTTCAATTCTTAATTCTTAAGACATATTTTAAAAAGAGCTTTCAAGTTATTCCTGAAAGCTCTATGTTTTATTTTTATCTTTGAATTCCTGGATAAGCCCACATTCCTGCCGCTCTCATCATATCTCTATAAATAACTAATTTTTCATTATTAGATACTTTTTGTGCTTCTTCTAAAGTTGGATAATCCAAATATACTAAATTATCCATAACTGAAAGATTTAACCCCTCACTTATAGCCATTTCTTTAAAAACAGCCAGTCCTCTTCTCATATGGCTTGCACTGCTTATTAAAGTCATGTTTTCTATTCCTAATTTTTTCATAATCTCTACTGAATAAAGTGCATTTCCTACTGTATCTTTTGCCTGATCTTCAATATGAACTTTATCTGGATTTACCCCTTTTTCCACCAACCATTTTTTCATAAGATACGCTTCTGTTACTCCACCTTTTGGAACTCCCCCAGTTACTATTATTTCAGCATCAGGATTTTTTTTAGACATAGCAAGCCCTTGTTCCAGTCTTCCTATTAATGGCTCTTTCATTACTCCATTTTCTCCTAAAGCATATCCTAAAATAACAATAGCATGATTTTTTAAATTTAAAGATTCTGGTTTTACTTTCAGAACAGTATTCATATAATTATCTGTTCTGTCAAATCTTTCTACAAATTTCCTAGTCATTTCTGGATAAATTTTTTCCATAGCTGCTATTGTATTAGTGTAAGTATTATTATCTCCTAAAGCTCTGCTATACCCAGCTAACAAAATATTTGCATCAAAACTTTCAGGATATATTTTTATTATATCTTTATATGTAGCTAAAGCTTCTTGTACTTTACTTTGAAGTACTTGAGTTGTTGCTATTCCAAATCTCAAGTCTAATCTATCAGGGTCAAGTATACTTGCTTCTCTGAAAGAATTTTCAACAACATCATATTTTCCTTTTAATGTTATTCCTTTAAAAAATTCTTTTTCTACTTTTTGTAAATCTCCCCCATTCCAATAGTAGTATATTCCAGTTTGAGTATATTCATTTATTTTCTTCTGATCTTCAAAAGTTTTTGTTGAAGTACATCCTACTAAGGATAATACAGTTAAAATTCCTGCTACTAATTTCAATTTATTCATGTATAATACCCCCTGATATAGTATTGGTTAATAATTTAATTTTAGCACAGTTCTTTAACTCTTTCAATCAAAATATGAATTTTTATTTCATATCTTTTAAAAAAAATGCTATAAAATTTCAAAAAAAGGAGCAGAAATTTCTTCCTGCTCCTTAGTTATTTATTATACTTATTTTACTTTTTCCAATGCTTTATCTAAATCAGCTATTATATCCTCTATATTTTCCAATCCTACTGACAACCTTACTAATCCTTCAGGGATTCCAGCTTCTTTTAACTCTTCACTTGTATAAGCTGAGTGTGTCATTGATGCTGGATGCTGTATCAATGTTTCTGTATCTCCCAAACTTACTGCAAGAGCACACATTTCCACATTATTTAATAATGTTTTTCCTGCTTCAAATCCACCTTTAAGTTCAAATGACATTATTCCCCCAAACCCTGTCATTTGTTTTTTAGCTATCTTATATCCTTCATGATCTTCCAGTCCTGGATAATATACTTTTGATACTTTAGGATGTGCATTTAAATATTCAGCAACTTTCATTGCATTTTCACAATGTCTTTGCATTCTTATTTCAAAAGTTTTTAATCCTCTTATTATAAGATGTGCTTCTGTTGGTCCTAATACTGATCCTGTCATATCTTTTATTCCAAATAATTTTACTTCTGTTATAAGCTCTTTGTTTCCAACTACAAATCCTGCTATTACATCTCCATGTCCATTCAGATATTTAGTTGCTGAATGAACTACCAAATCTGCTCCTAGTTCCAAAGGTCTTTGTAAATATGGAGAAGCAAATGTATTATCCACTACTACCTTTGTATATTCATTTGTATGAGCTATTTTTGCTATTTCTTCTATATCTGATATTTTTAAATTTGGATTTGCTGGTGTTTCAAGATATACTACTCTCGTATTTTTCTTCATAGCTTTTTTTACTGCTTCTAAGTCAGATGTATCTAAAAATTCAACCTCAACTCCATATCTAGTCATTCCATGGCTCAATAATGCGAAGGTGCATCCATACAGTATTTTATCAGCTATTACATGATCCCCTGCTCTCAGCAGTGTCCAAAGTGCAGATGATATAGCTCCCATTCCTGAAGATGTTGCTGCTGCTGCTTCTCCACACTCTAATGCAGCTATTTTTTCTTCTGCTACTGTTGTTGTAGGGTTTCCAAGTCTTGAATAGATATACCCTTCCTCTTTTCCTGCAAATCTTGCTCCTCCTTGCTCTGTAGAATCAAATACAAATGTTGATGTTTGATATATTGGAGTTGATAAAGCTCCAAATGGATTTTTTCCTTGTCCTGCATGAATAGCTATTGTTCCTATTCCTTTATTTTTTAAGTCTTTCATTGCTCCCCCTCCATAAAATTTAAAATAATCTTATATTAATTTTTATTCTCTTATTCCATTAGGATTTTTTTCAATAAATTCTTTTTCTTCTTTTGTACGCAGTAGCCCAAATTGAATAGTAATACAAGTTGTAATTATTAGGGCAAACATATAGAACATGTATTTCAATACTGCCATAGGTGATACATCTGAAAGCCCTGTAACTATCAACATACCTCCATCATAAGGTGTCAATGCAATAAATGCACAGGCAAATATATCTATAAGGCTGGCAAGACGTTTTGGAGCAATTCCATAATTTTTACCTATTTCCTTAGCTATAGGAGCTGATATAATTATAGCAATTGTATTATTTACCAAAGCTGCTGATAAAAGTCCTGAAAGAAGTCCAATTCCATATTCTGCACCTTTACGTTCCTTAATTCTAGATACAATACTATTTACAAGCCAATCTACTCCACCATAATATTTAATTAATCCTATAAGTCCAGAAATCAATATAGCTACAATAGTAATACTGAACATGTCTTCCATTCCACCACCAATTGCACCTACCCAATCTAGGAAACTTATACTTCCTTCTCCAAGCCCTATAACTCCTGTCATTGCTATCCCTATAAATAAAACTCCTGCTACATTAAATCCCATTAAAGCTGCTATCAATACTACTATATATGGAATTACACGTAGAAGATAAAATGGATGTGCTCCTGTTATTACTCCTGCGCCTCCAAATGCCCAATATCCAATTACTGCAATTATTGCTGCTGGCAGTGCGATAAAAAAGTTCATCTTAAATTTATCTTTCATTTCTGATCCTACTCCTTTTGCTGCTGAAATAGTAGTATCTGAAATCATTGAAAGATTATCTCCAAAATATGCTCCTCCTATAACTGCTGCACATGTCAGAGGCAGATTTAGTCCTGCTGCCTGAGCTACACCTATTGCTATTGGAGCCATAGCTGCAACTGTTCCCATAGATGTCCCTATTGCAGTTGAAATAAAACATGATATAAGAAATACTCCTGGAACAAGAGCCGCTCCTGGAATAAATGTAAGTCCAAGGTTAACTACTGATTCAACCCCACCCATAGATTTTGCTGCTCCTTGGAATCCTCCTGCCAATAGGTAAATCAACCCTATAAGTATAACTCCTGCATTTCCTGCATTTTCAGAGAATATATCTATCTTTTTTTCAAGCTTCATTGATTTATTCATAATAAGGGCTACTGCTATCCCTATAAGAAGAGCAACGTGTCTAGGGAATTTTTTAAATGCTCCATCTACCCCCATAAATGTAAATATAAGTCCACTTCCTATGTACAACGCTAAAAATACTAATAGTGGTAAAAATGCTATTGCACCATATTTTTTTTCTCCACTTTTTTCACTCATTTTAAATCCTCCCTAAGTTCTTATTTTTCTTCTCTCCATTTTTTTATACCTTTTTCTATTCTATTCATTCCTTCTTCTACCATATATCTTGGACAAGCTATATTCATTCTTTCAAACCCTATTCCATTTTCTCCAAACCAGAATCCATCATCTAATGCTATTTTACATTTTTCCTGCATAAACTTTGACAACTCTTCTTTAGATAGTCCTAATTTTGAGAAATCAAACCACATAAGATAAGTTCCTTCTGGTTTTCTAACTTTCACTTCTGGAAGTTTTTCTTTTACAAATTCTATTACATAATCCATATTTCCATTTAAATGCTGAATTAATTGATCCACCCATTCATCACATTTTGTATATCCAGTTTCAAAAGCTACCAGACTGAATGGACTGTTTCTTTTTACATCTAATACTCCAAGTTCATTATCAAATTTTTCCCACTCTTCTCTTCTTGGGAATGTTACAAATGAAGCTTGAAGCCCTGCTATATTAAATGTTTTAGTTGGTGAAAAACAAGTAATAGTATTATCTTCTATTTCTTTTCCAAGAGAAGCTGCTGGTATATGTTTGTATCCTGGCATTATTATATCTCTCCAAATTTCATCAGCTATTACTCTTACTTTATATTTCAAACAAAGCTCAGACATTTTTTGAAGTTCTTCTCTTTTCCATACTCTTCCCACAGGATTATGTGGACTGCATAAAATAAATAAATTAACATTTTCATCTGAAAGTTTTTTCTCAAAATCTTCAAAATCTATTGTATAATATCCTTCAGTATCTTTCACAAGTTCATTTTCTACTACTTCTCTTCCATTATCTCTTATTGTAGCTGCAAAAGGATAATATACTGGACTTTGGATAAGTATTTTTTCCCCTGGTTTAGTCATACTTCTTACTAATAAAGAAAGTGTAGGAACAACTCCTGGGCTATTTATAAGAGTAGTTGGATCAATCTTGTATCCAAATCTTCTTTCTAACCAATCTGCTGCTGCTTGATAATATGAATCTGGTCTATATACATAACCAAATATTCCCTGTTCCACTTTTTCTTTCATAGCCTCTATTATTTCAGGAGCTGTTTTCAAGTCCATATCTGCTATCCACATTGGCCACAAATCATTTGATATAAATTTTTTCCCCATTTCTTCCCATTTAGCTGCATGATTTCCTGTTCTGTCAATTTTTTCATCAAAAGAATATTTCATTTTTTCCTCCTTGCAGAAACAACACTCATATTTTTTTTAAATACATAGCAATTTTTTGATTCATATATTATAATACAACTATAAACCGTTATACTCTTTTAGTCAAGATATATAACTGTTGAAAGTGATATATAACAGTTTATTGTTTTAATACAAATGTCTATTTTACGTATTTTAAGATCTATTTTTAAAAGATAAAACCTGTTTCAATATCTGTTGTATAACACTTTTTTGTTTTAATTATATCAAACTTTTTTTAATATTATAAAACAGTTTATTACAGAAAGGAGAAAATTTTTATGAAACTTAATTTTTTAATCTACAAAGATTCACCTCATAAAATTTACTTGCAGTTGTATGACTCTATAAAAAATATGATAGAAACTGGTGAAGCTCTTCCTAATGAAAAGCTCCCTTCTATCAGGCAGATAGCTATTAAATTTGATATAAATACACTTACTGTATTGAAAGCTTATGACCTTTTAGAGAAGAATAACTATATCTTTAAGCTTTCTGGAAAAGGATGTTTTGTCAAAGAAAAAAATAAACTTATCTCAAATACTCAAAAACCTGTCATAAATAATTTTGCAATAATAAATAAGGATATAAATTTTGCAAGTGCTACTCCTGCTGCTGATCTTTATCCTGTTTCTATTTTTCAGGAACTCTAAAATGATATATTTAATAATTATGGAGAAAAAGCTTTCAATTATTTTAATACACAGGGACTTTTAGAATTAAGAGAAACAATAGCTGAAAAACTTAAAAACAGTAATATTTATACATCTCCAAATAATATTCAAATAGTTTCAGGTTCCCAACAAGCATTGGATCTTATAAAAAAAATCATTCTAAAAAGAAAAACTACTACAATGGTAGCTGCAACTCCCACATATTATGGGGCTATAAACACTTTTTCTGAAATAGCTAAAATGATAAGTGTTCCTTTAGAAGAAGATGGGATAAATATTGAAGAGTTAGAAAAAATTCTACAAAAAAATAAAGTAGATTTTATTTATACTATGATAAATTTTGAAAGTCCAACTGGAATTTCATGGTCAACAGAAAAGAAGAAAAAAATACTAGAACTTTCAGAAAAATATAATTTCACTATTATAGAAGATGACTGTCATTCTCATCTCTATTATTACAACAATATTACTACTCCTTTAAAAACTATGGACAGAAAAAATAAAGTTATATATATAAATTCTTTTTCAAAGCTCATAATGCCTGGATTAAGACTTGGATATATGATTGTTCCTACTAACTTAATTTCTGATATTATTGCTGCAAAATTTTCTGCTGATATATCTTCTGCAGGTCTTCTGCAGCTGGCTCTTCATCTTTTTATCAAAAGAGGATATTTAGAACCTCACATAGAAAAGTTAAGAGCAGTATTTAAAGAAAAATATGAACTCACTTTATCTCTTTTGAAAGAAATAAAAGAAATAGAACTTCCATATATTCCCAATGGGGGATTCTATATATGGATAAAACTGCCAAAAGGGCTTAATTCTAATGTATTCTATAATGTGTTAAAAGAAAGACATGTTTCTATTCTTCCTGACTCTGTATTTTATATAAATGATGAACAGGAAAATGACCATATTCGTTTAAGTTTTGCTGCTGTAACAAAAGAAGAAATAATAAGAGGTATTGAAATAATCAAAAAGTCTTTAGAAGAATTTTCACAGAAAAAAGATTTTTTATTCAAAGAAGATTTTATTTCTCTTCTCCTAAGATAGAAATTTATAATAATTATTATAAATACTATAAATTTTATTTTTAAAAAAGTATCGTATTATTATGGTACTTTTTTTATTTTTTAGCACAATACATAAAATTATTTTAAACATCATAAATTTTTTTTATATTTTTTTCTTTAATAATATTACTGTTAAATACTTCTAAATTTTAAATTCATATTTTTTCAGCATCATATTACTTAAAAAAAAGTATTGCGTAAAAAATAATCTTATGCTAAAATTTTGAAATAAAATTTTTGAAAAAAAGAGCACGTGTTTCTTTATAATAAAAATATTTTTTTATTTATAAGGAGGAGAAAAATGAAAAGTATGCTAGAAACCTTTGGGATTAACTATTTTTCTGAACTAGACTTGAAAAGTAGGGTGCCTGAAACAATATTCAAAAAATTTAAATCTGCTCAACTTGGTGAGGGTGAACTGTCTTCAGAAGTCGCAGATATAATTGCATCTACTGTAAAAAACTGGGCCATTGAAAATGGCGCCACTCACTTTACCCACTGGTTCCAACCTCTCACTGACCTCACTGCTGAAAAACATGAATCCTTTATCTCTGTTTCTTCTGATGGAACTATTCTGTCTCAATTTTCTGGAAAATCTCTTATTAAAGGTGAAGCTGACACTTCTTCTTTCCCAAATGGCGGACTGCGTTCAACTTTTGAAGCTCGTGGTTATACTGCATGGGATACAACTTCTCCAATGTTCCTAAAAGGTGATGGTCTCTCTAAAACTCTTTATATCCCTACAGCCTTTGTTGGATACAATGGAGAAGCTCTTGACAAAAAAGTCCCTCTTCTCAAATCTATTAAAGCTATTGAAAATCAATCTCTAAGAATTCAAAAATTATTAGGTGACACTGAAACTAAACATATTAATGTTACTTTGGGAGTAGAACAAGAGTATTTTTTAGTTGATAAAAAATTCTGGGATAGACGCCTTGATCTATCTTTAGCCGGAAGAACACTTTTTGGTAATCTTCCTCCAAAAGGTCAAGAAATGAATGATCATTACTATGGAACTATAAAGGAGAGAGTAGAAGTTTTTATGGCTGAACTTGACAGTGAGCTTTGGAAAATTGGAGTGATAGCTAAAACAAAACACAATGAAGTTGCTCCTAATCAGTTTGAACTTGCTCTCATGTTTGCATCAGCAAATGTAGCTGTAGATCAAAACCATCTTACTATGGATACCATAAAGAAAGTAGCCAACAGACATCAACTGGCAGCCTTACTTCATGAAAAACCATTCCAAGGCATCAATGGCTCAGGTAAACACTGTAACTGGTCTCTTTCAACTGATACTGGAGTAAATATTTTTGATCCAGATACTTTAACACAAGATAACCTTCAGTTTCTTCTTTATACAATGGCAGTAGTTGAAGGAATTGACAAACATGCTGATATACTGAGAGCATCTACTGCTACTCCAGGAAATGACCATAGATTAGGCGGACATGAAGCTCCTCCAGCTGTCATTTCTATATTTCTAGGAGATCAATTGCAACAATTATTAGAAAATATAGAAGATATTGATATTTCTTCTACTGAAGAAGGAGTAATTGATATAGATATACATATTCCTTCAATAGCAAAAGATTTTTCAGATAGAAACAGAACTTCTCCTTTTGCATTTACAGGAAATAAATTTGAATTCAGAATGCCTGGTTCAAGTTCTTCTCCTTCAACTCCAGTATTTGTTTTAAATACTATTGTTGCAGATGTCTTGAAAGAGTATGCTGATTTATTATCAGAGGATACTTCATCAAAAAATATCAATACCTCTATTATTAAATTGATAAAAGAAAGATATAAAAAGCATAAAAGAATAATCTTCAATGGAAATGGTTATGAAGGTTCTTGGATAGAAACTGCTGAAGAACTTGGTCTTTCTAACTTGAAAAATACTATTGAAGGACTTCCAGTATATATCAAAGAAGATACTATGGCTTTATTTGAAAGAAATGGCATTCTTACTAGAGAAGAACTTTATTCAAGATTTAAAATCTACTGTGATAGATATAACAATCAATCAAACATTGAAATATCAACTGCTGTGAGAATGGCAAGAAATGAAATATATCCTTGTGTAACTAAATATATTAATAATATTTCTCAAATGATTAATAATGTAAGAACAGCACTTGGAGAAGAAAAATTTATTCAATATGACAAAGAACATCTTGTGAAAGTAATTGGTTATAAGAATAGTCTGAAAGATACTACTACTAAATTAAATGAAGGAACTAAAACAGCATTTTCTATTTCAGACTGCTATAAAAAAGCTGTCTACTATGATACTGAATTAATTCCAGTACTTAATGAAATGAGAACTATCGTAGATGAACTTGAATTACTTATAGAGAAATCTGTATGGCCTATTCCTACATATTTCGATCTATTATTTAATCTTTAATAATTTTTAATTTTGTTATCAACACACTTCAATATAATATAATGAAAAGAAGCTGGCTTATTTATAAGTCAGCTTCTTTGATTTTACCTATATCCCTTTATATTTTCCATTTAAATAATCGTATGCTATTTTAGCAAATGCTGCTGCTCCAATTTTTATTACTTCTTCATCTACATTAAATTTAGGATTATGAAGAGGGTACTGTGTTTCTTTATCCTCATTTGCACTTCCTACTATAATATATGTAGCTGGAGTATTTTCACTAAAGAAACAAAAATCATCTCCTCCTATTTTAAAACTTTGATTTACAACAAACCCTTTGTTAAAAACGTCCTTTACACTTTCTCTCACTGCTTCTATTATCTCTGGTGTATTATATACAGGGAATGTCTTTCCTCTATAAGAAAATTTATATTCCACTCCATATATTTCGCTTATATTTTTTATTATCTTGTCCATTTGTTCTTTTACAAATTCACGATTATGTCTATGTAAAGTTCTTACTGTTCCTGCAATTACTGCTTCATTTGGAATAATAGCATCATATGTTCCAGCATTAAATCTACATATCTGTACCACACATGGCTCTAGTGGTGACACTTTTTTAGATATGAGATTTAAGAGATTATATGTCTCTACTGCTGGAAGTATAGGGTCTATGCTTTTAGAAGGAAATGAGCCATGTCCTCCTCTTCCAATAAACTTTACCTCAAAGAAGTCAGGATATGAACTTACTGGTCCAGGCTCTATGGAAGCAGTCCCTATTTTTTCATTAGGTTCTACATGCATTCCAATTACATAGTCCACTTTTGGATTTTCCAATATTCCATCCTCTACCATTAAATCTGCTCCACCTATTGTTTCTTCTGCTGGCTGGAAGCATAATTTAACATTTCCATCAAGTTCATCTTTTAATTGAGATAATATCTTTGCTGCTCCTAATAAAGCAGCTGTATGTACATCATGTCCACAGGCATGCATTTTTCCTTCTACCTGTGATTTATATTCAAGATCATTTTCTTCACTCATAGGAAGGGCATCTATATCCGCTCTTATCATTATTGTCCTTCCAGCAGGATTTTTACCATATATCATTCCCTGTATTCCAGTTTTGGCAAATCCTCTTTTTACTTCTATCCCTAATTTTTCCAACTCATCAACTATAAAGTTTGAAGTATTTACTTCCTGTCCTCCTAGTTCTGGATTTTTGTGTATTTTTCTACGATTTGCAATCATTTCATTAGAATATTTTTCTGCTAATTCTATTATCCTGTCCATTTTTCCTCCTGTCTCACTTTTCTCAGCTAAGCACTTTGTTTTTCCAGTAAGTCTGCTTCTTTTTCCTCTTTAGTTTTCATAAGTCCAAATTGGATAGTTATTATAGTACAAATTCCTAAAAATACCTGATAGAAAGAAAAACTTATTATTTCTATTGGTGAAACTGATGCCATAGATGTTATAAGAAGCATTCCTCCAGCATGTGGAGCTAAGCACAAAATTACACAACTGAATATATCCAATAAACTTGCTGTTCTTTTTGGAGCTATTTTAAATTTCTCTCCTACCTGCTTAGCTATTGGAGAAGCTATTATAATAGCAATAGTATTATTTACAAGACAGAAAACCAGTACAGATACTAGAACTGCTATACTATATTCAGCCCCCTTACGAGTTTTAATATTTCCAGTAAGTTTTTGTACAAGCCATTCTATTCCACCATATTCTTTTATCAGTCCAATAAGCCCTCTAATAAGAATAGCCATAATAGTAACGTTCATCATTCCATCCATACCCTTTGCTACTGATTGGAAAAATGTTACAAATGTCATACTTCCAGTTACAAATCCTACTAAACCTGCAAACAGAATTCCTCCTATAAGAACTGTAAATACATTTACTCCTGCAACTGCTGCTATAAGTACTGCTAAATATGGAACTACTTTTATTAAATTATAGCTTAATTCTCCTTCAATCTGTCCAGCTCCTCCTACTATAGTAAAAGCTATGATTGTTGTAATTGCTGCTGGTATAGCAATCAAAAAGTTCATTCTGAATTTATCTTTCATTTCACAGCCTACTCCCCTAGTAGCTGCAATTGTAGTATCTGATATAACTGACAGATTATCTCCAAACATAGCTCCTCCCAAAACTGCTGCCAATGTTATGGCTGGATTTAATCCTACTTTTTCAGATATTCCCAATGCAATTGGAGCAACTGCAACAAGTGTTCCTGTTGAAGTTCCCATTGCTGTAGATATAAATGCTGATATCACAAATAATCCTGGAACTAAAAACTGTTTTGGAACAAATGTAAGTCCAAGATTTACAACAGAGTCTACTCCTCCCATTCCTTTTGCTACCCCTGCAAAAGCTCCTGCCAAAAGAAAGATAAGAGCCATCATCATTACTCCGCTCTCTCCTGAAGTGGTTGTAAATATATTGATTTTATCATCCAATTTCATTTTTCTGTTCATAGCAAAAGCTATGATAACTCCTATAAGCAGTGCTGCATGTCTTGGAAGCTGATTAAATGGACTTGCTACTCCCCTAGCTGAGAAAAACATTCCTCCTCCTAAGTATATTATTAAAAATACAACTAGTGGAATAAATGCCCAACCTCCATAATTCTTTTTTTCTCCCTCTGTTTTAATATTCATAATTATCCCCCCCTTATTATAAAAAAATAATTTCTTCTGCCCCCCTTTAAATATATTTTAAATAAATATATATTTATTTTTTCATCACTTATTATAATATAAATATAATCTTTCATTCCCTATTCGTCAAGAGATATAACTATTTAAACTGATATACAACAGTTTAATTTTTATAATTTTTATCTTTTTATCGTACTTTAAGATTGCTTTTAAAATAAACAGTATAAAAAACAACTGTTATACAACACTTTCTTTTTCCCTATATAAGTCAAATAACTACAATTTTAAAAAAGAAAAAAGAGAACCATTTATGATTCTCTTCTTCGTCTTATTTTAAGATATTTTCTATTTTTACAATCTCATCTTCTGAAAATTCTAAATTCTGAATAGTTTTTACATTATCTTCTATTTGATCTGGTCTGCTTGCTCCTATCAGTACACTTGTTACTTCTTTTCTTCTCAACACCCATGCAAGAGCCATTTGTGCCATACTCTGATTTCTTTCTTCTGCTATTTTATTCAGTCCTCTTATCTTTGACAGCTTTTTTTCATCAAGATAACGTTCTGCTATGGTAGTTCCTCTTCTTGCTGCTCTTGAATCAGAAGGCACATCATTGTTGATATATCTGTTAGTTAAAGCTCCCTGTGCTAAAGGGCTGTAACACATACAGCCAGTTCCCGAATTCTCCAATATTTCAAAAAGTTTTTCTTCAGCCCATCTCTCAAACATATTATATCTAATTTGATTTATAAGGCATGGAACTTTTAATTCATTAAGTATTTTTATAGCTTTCTCTGCTTCTTCAGCTTTATAATTAGATATTCCTACATACAAAGCTTTTCCTTGTTTTACTATATCAGCAAGAGCTGTCATAGATTCTTCTAAAGGAGTATCTAGATCGGGTCTATGGTGGTAAAATATATCAACATATTCTAATCCCATTCTTTTCAAACTTTGATTTAAGCTTGCCATAATATATTTTCTTGAACCTCCATTTCCATAAGGTCCTTCCCACATATCATATCCAGCTTTTGTAGATATTATCATCTCATCTCTATAGGAATTCAAATCAGATTTCAATATTCTTCCAAAATTTTCTTCAGCAGAACCATCTGCTGGTCTTCCATAATTATTAGCCAAATCAAAATGAGTTATTCCAAGATCAAAAGCTTTAAATAATTTTTTCTTTTGAATATCTAAAGGTGTTTCTTCTCCAAAATTCTGCCATAACCCTAAAGATATTACTGGAAGGTAAAGTCCACTATTTCCGCATTTTCTATATCTCATATCATTATATCTTTTTTCATCAGCTATATATCTCATATATTTCTCCTTATAATCCCTCTTCCATAGCTACTTGAGGTACTACTTCTATTTCAAGTTCTGCAAGACTTGCTCTCACCAAAATAACTTTATACTTGTCTCCAATACTGTATACTTTTCCACCATCTTTATCTTTCATTACATAATCTCTGTCATCAAATTCATAATAGTGTTTAGCTGCTACTACATCCCAGAAACATTCTACATGTTCCTCAGTTTCAAAGAATACTCTTTTATTACTGAATCCTACAATAGTAGCATCATACTCTTCTCCAACTTTATCTATCATATATTCTACAAGTTTAATTTTTATACTTTCATCTTCTATCTTCATAGCTGATCTCTCAGTTTTAGATATATGAGTACATATTTGTGGAAGTTCTTCAGCATTTCTAGCTATTACTTTCTTACTTGGATATCCATGAAGTACAGAATTAAGTATTCTATGAACAGTCAAATCTGCATATCTTCTGATTGGTGAAGTAAAATGTGTGTAATACCCAGAAGCCAATCCAAAATGTCCTAAATTATCCACTGTATATCTTGCCTGTTTCAATGCCATAAGGATAAGCTTATGTACAAGAAGATTTATCCCTCTTTCTTTTGAATCTTCTATTATTTTCTGGAATTTTTTAGGATGTATATCATCTAATGAATGTATTCTGTATTTAAATTTACTCAATGTTTCATTCAGATTTTTTATTCTTTCAGGATCTGGTTTTTCGTGTGTTCTATATACTGATGGAATCTCCATCCAGAAAAGTTTTTCAGCTACAGTTTCATTTGCAGCTATCATGAAATCTTCTATTATTCTTTCAGATTCTCCTCTTTCTCTGTTTTTAATATATTTTACTTTTCCCTCTTCATCAAGTACCAGTTTTATCTCTGGAAGATCAAAGTCTATACTTCCCCTATTATATTTTACCTGTCTTATTATTTTAGAAAGTTCAAGCATTTCCATTACCATATCTTTGATATCAGAATATTCCTTTAAAGCTTCCTCTTCTCCAGCTATCATTCTGTTAACATTTGTATATGTCATTCTTCTTACACTTTTTATTACAGATTTATATATATCAGAGTCTACTACCTTACCGTTCTGATCTATCTCCATCTCACATGTAAATGTAAGTTTATCCTCATTAGGATTCAGCGAACATATTCCATTAGATATCTCTTTAGGAAACATAGGAAGCACTCTGTCTACTAAATAAACTGAGTTTCCTCTTTTAAAAGCTTCCTGATCAAGCATAGATCCTTCTGGTATATAGTGAGAAACATCTGCTATACTTACTATCAATTTGTAGTTTCCATTTGGAAGTTTTTTTACATATACAGCATCATCTAAATCTTTTGCGTCATCTCCATCTATCGTTATTATAGAAAGGTCTCTCAAATCCTTTCTCTTTACAATTTCCTCTTTAGATACAGTCACTGGTATATTTCTTGCTTCTATCAATACAGGTTTAGAAAAAGTTTCTGACATTCCCTCTCTTACAATAAGAGCCTCAATCATATTATTAGTATTGTATGGATCTCCAATTACTTCTATTATTTCTCCTTCAGGCTTCTTTTCATTAGTTCCCCATGAAGTTATTTTTACTACAACAAGCTGTTGATTTTTTGCATCTTTCATCATCCTATATGGAATATATATATCCTTTCCAAATGAATGTGTAGGTGTTACAAACCCAAAATTTTCATTTCTTTGAAGTATTCCAACTATCGTATCCCTTTCTCTGCTTATTACTTTTACTACTTCTCCCTCTTTTTTCTTATCTCCATTTAGACCTGCTGTTATTTTTACCAATACAGTATCCCCATCTAATGCAGAGTTGAAATGTGGTTTAGGAATAAATATTCCTTCATCTGCAGTATCCACAAAAGCAAATCTATCTTTTATTATACTGAAAGTTCCTTTTATAAATCCAAGATTTTCTGGAATATTATACTTACCTCTGTTATTTTTCATGAGGTCTCCATCTTCTATCCATTTATCCAATATCTCTCTATTTTCTTTTTTATTTTTAAGAGACCATCCTAAAAGCTTTGTTATTTCATCCAGTTTTAAACCTTTTCCTTTATCCATCAGTTGTTTAAGTTTTTCTAATTCTTTATCTAAATTCATTTTTTCCTCCTTAGGCTGTTTCTTCATTCAGCCATGCTCTCATATCTGCTGTATTTCTATGTATTTTTCCTTTTTTCCCCATCAGATATTCTATTTTTTTATCAATTTCCAATATTATTCCTTTGTCCAAGTCTTTTTCAACTTCTTTTCTTATCTCTTCTACAGCAGGATAATTTCTGTTTTTTTCAATACCATCTGCTATATATATTATTCTGCCTAAAAGACTGAGCCCTCTTTTTCCAACAGTATGATACTTTATCCCATTTAAAATATCCTCATCTGTTATCCCAAATTCATCTCTTGCTATTATACACCCTGCAAATCCATGAAGTATCTCATTTATATCCATATCTTCTTTTGAAAGTTCATCAGAAAAATTTTTTTGACATATATCTCTCATCTTATCTATTGACATTTCTTTAGCCACATCATGTAGTATTGCTGCTATTCTACATTTTTTTTCATCAGCTATATATTTTTTTGCCAATTCAGCCGCTTTTTCCTCCACACCTAAGGTATGTATATATCTTTTTTCTCCCATTTTTTTTCTGACCTTTTCTCTTAATTCTTCCAGCATAATATTGCCTCCGCCAAATTAAATATATTCCACAAATTTCTATATTTTTATTTCCCGTCAATTTAAGTGTATCATTTTATTCTCTCTTTTCAAAATTTTTTTAAATCTCAAACAAATTTTTTACATTCAAAGAAATCTTTGGTTGTTTTTAATGAGA
>ERZ791682.499-NODE-499-length-21146-cov-4.90347_pt1 | contig 21146 bp, 20 predicted proteins | sample MGYA00509958_ERZ791682 | MGnify/ENA primary metagenome ERZ791682 (study PRJEB30046, sample SAMN00715194) | human gut metagenome | study: EMG produced TPA metagenomics assembly of the A metagenome-wide association study of gut microbiota in type 2...
ACGTCGGGCGATCACCAGCTTCGGGTCGGATTTCAACAGTTTCTCCGTTTCTTTTGCCACATGCGCTGCGTTCTTGGCTTCCAGACATTTGCGGTTGGTACAATGTCCGCACCCGTTATGTTCGGCAAAAAGGTTGTAATTGGCTGCGTTGTGTGCACACGCCTTGCATTCCGTCTTGTCGAACTTGTATTGCTCAAGGTCGGTTGTGTAGTATTTCTCAAAATGTTTCTTGAACAGATTGAGCGTGTAACCGCTCCAATCGTCCCTATTGCCCTGCTTCAGGTGGTTCTCGTACACGTCCTTTTGGATATTGGCTTCATAGGTGCTTATTTCCTCGGCCACACTGACGGTGATTGTCCCGTTATCCAGCAGTTCACCGATAGGCGCATACAATTCGTTCAGTTTCAAACGTGTATAGATATACCTCTCGCTCCGTCCGAAGCGGCTGACGAGTGAATACATGTCGTACCTGCCCTTTTCAAGCAGGCGTTTGAAGGCTCTCGCTTCCTCGGTGGGGCGTACCTGCTCACGCTGTAAGTTCTCGCTTAGTGACATGTCCTCCGCTTCATCGTCCGTTATATGGTCGTATATGGTTGCCTTTATAGTCTTTGCTCCTGCAAGCAGTGAGGCACGGTAGCGGCGTTCGCCGTAGATGATTTCGTAACCGCCTGCCGTGCGTGGACGTACGGCAATGGCCTGCAAGACTCCCACTTCCCGAATGTTGTCCGCAAGTTCCTGCAAGGATGTGTCATTGAACGTCTTGCGGTGGTTGTCCGCACTTGGGTGTACGGCTGTGATGTCAAGGTCTGTTTCAGCCGTTGCCGTTGCAAGAGGTGTCTTGGGCGTAGCTTGCTGCGGTATTTCTTCCACAACGGTGGGAACGGTTGCCGTTTCGGGTGCTTCCGTCACTCCGGCAGTTGTGGGTATGTCCTGCCCACAGATTAACGTCATTGGCTTGGGGATGATTGCCAAAGCGGTTACTTTTACTGTCGTTTCTTTCTCTGATTTCTGAACTTTGTTGTTCTTCCGTGCATTCTTGTTCGTTTTCATAACTATAAATTTTAATGGGTTGATATTGATTGAATTACTTTCGATAGGCAGGGCGGAACAAACCTCCCTGCCTTTTCCGTCTCTATGCGTTGGCATACGTTGCGAGTGTCTCACGTACTTTCCGTTCCTGCTTCCTGCTGTAAATCCATCCTGCACGCCTTTCACCGTTGTGGGTGAGGTTCGCACGGAACAGACCGTTCAAGCCTTTCAAAACTTCCTTTATCGGCTTGGTGTCCCCGAATACGGCTATCGCCTTTTCGCTGTATTCCACAATTTCAAGATTGAGCGTTGAGAGGTCTGCGGATGTTGTCGGCTGCTGCGCTTCGGCTTCCCTTTGCGGTGCTTTCAGACAAATGTTGGCTTCATTCCCTGCGGTGTGGGCGTATCGTTCGATGAACTTTTCAAGGTCATAAATCCGCTCTTTTGAAACCGTCCAGCCGCTGTACTTGTTGCGTCCCAAATACATGCCGTCCCCCATGCTGTAATTCTCACGGTGTTCGTATTCCTTGTCGTTTTCTGCCAGATAAGCCGTTCCCTCAAAATTAGCGGCATATTTGCGCATTTCGGAAAAAAGGTTCCGTGTATGGGTGGAAAAGCCTAAAATCACGGTTCTCTCTATACGGTAGTCGTAGTAGTCCGTATAGCTGTCACACTCGCTCACCCGTAGTTCACCGACAATGACGGCTTTCGCATCCGATGGGATAAGGGGGCGCAAGCGTTCCGCTCCGATTTTTGCGGTGTGTCCGTTCCTCTGCCGTTCTTCCTCCGCTTTTCTGTTATCCTCCGTTTTCTTCTCCCTCGCTTTGGTAAGCAAGGCGGCTGTTTCCAACGGATCCAAAAACTTGGGGTTCACATCGTCATAATACATGCCTATTCCGAATTTTTCCGACAAGGGTCGGATAAGGTTGGAAGTATGAAACTCGTATGTCCGCAAATTGATAAGATGATAGATTATTCCCCACTGGCTGCGGCTTACTTCATACACTACATAGCTGTCGTAGCTGTAACCTTCCAGCATTACCACTTGATTGACTGAAACGGTCTGTTCGTCTCTGTCATAGCTTCTGTTCGCACCCAATAAATGTACTTTGTTCATAATGAATTGCTTTAATGATTAATATTTCGGTTCAGAGTATCACGCAAAAAAGGATGATGAAAAGGAGAAGAACGGAAAGGAAAAGGATAGCGGAAAGAATGCGCCACACGGCACAGATGAGGAAAACCACCACCGCCAAAACTACCAATGTGGGCAGAATACCGCCTAAACCCGTCGCCACACCACCGATGAAGGCACACACGAAACGCACCGTCACATACGTACCGAAACCGACCAGCAACCACTTCACCAAAATTTTTATGCCGGTTGGAGCGGAGCCGAAGCCTCGTTTCAAATCTTGCTGTATTTCTGTTCTCTGTTTTCATAACATTGACTTTTTTTTTTATGCCTTGTCGGTGGCTTCACCTTGCTCGTTTCAGGGGGCAGATACGGACGGGGAGAAAATATGCAAGGCTTTTGGTGAAAAATTTTCAACCGCCCCACTGGACGGATTGAAAAATTTTCGCCAAAACCTGTAGGGCGCGGAGCGGCCTTGCAGATTTTTAGGGGCCCCGGCCGTAGCTTCGCACCCTGAACCATGCAAGGGGAAGTCATGACGGGGTAATAAAAATGAGGAAATTGTTATATGAAGAAAAAGAGATAAGGAAATATAGCAAGATTCGAGAGGATTGCTATCGTCTCAATCAGTATATTACTATATAAGTAATTAAACTTTTTCAAAAAGATATTCTCAAAAGGAATTAAACTGAGGCTACAACGTTTTTCCTTTTTATTCTAAAGTATTTTTATAATTTTTCTATTTGAGTACGATATTCTTTCGGAGTCCATTGAGTTATGCTCTCAAATTGTTTGATAAAATATGGGACATTATTATACCCTGATTCGTAGGCTATTTGAGAGACGCTCAAATTAGAATATGATAGTAACTTACAAGCGTGTTCTACTCTAATTTCCGCAAGGCATTGGAAAATGCTTTTATCTGTCCGTTGCCGAAAATATCGACATAGTGCTGATGGATTTTGCTTGACGTAATCGGCAATTTCTCTCAATGTGATTTTCTCCTTATAATGGTTAAATAAATAGGTATATACTTTACTAACAGGTTCATTGGATTCTACGGTAGAATTAGTACTACTGCATGCTGTACTGGACAAAACCTTCGTGTTTTTACATGCGGATAACCGTTCCAAGATTTGAAAGAGGGCTATTATCCGATGGGTATATTCATAATGATCAATTTCTTGGAATCGTTGTCTTAATTCCTCGAATAATTCTTTATCATAAAAACGTATCCCATATTGGCTCTTCTGAAGCAACTGATAAATAAATTGATAATCAGGTATCTCTTCCAAGTTAAAAGGAAATATCATTGGATGAAACTGCAAGGCTTCTCCGGCACTTGGTTCAAAGTCCATCGTAGGATTCAGTTTGGCATTGCAAAGATGCAAATGCGGTACATTACTACCGATAAGTGTAATGTCGCCCTGCAGATAGTCGAGAACTCCTTCTCCAACAAACTGTTTTCCACTTCCCCGAGTAAACAGCATAAGCTCATATTCTACGTGCTTATGACGAGGTAATACGAATTGAGGATAAGGAATGTGGCTACACAATGTTGTTCGTTCATGGATAATTTTACGTTCCAGTATGCCCATATTTTTCTTCTTTTTTTGTTCTTGCAAATATAAGAAAGTATTTAGCAAATATAATAGAATTTTGTATTAAAAATACACCCTAACTTTGCAAAGTCAAAAGATTGATATTTAGAGATATGAATAAGAAACCCATAAAACTGATAGTATCCGATATGGACGGTACACTCTTGGATTCAAATGGAATACTGAATCCGGAGTTTTTCACTGTGTTTAAAGATTTAAGTAGTGAAGATATAATGTTTGTTGCTGCAAGTGGCAGACAATATTACAACTTACTGAAACTTTTCAGCTCCATAAAAGATAAAATCATATTTATAGCAGAAAACGGAACTTATGTCCTTTTCAATTCCCAAGAACTGCTAATAGTGGATGTTCCCGCAGAAAAAGCCCGTGAAGTCATACGTGAAGTTCGGAAAATAGAGGGAGCTTATCCCGTTTTATGCGGAAAGAACAAGGCATATATAGAAGACTGCCACCCGGATTTTGTAAAGCAGGCATATACTTATTATGAGAAATGTGATGTCGTACCGGATTTGACGGATGTCACAGATGACAAATTTCTGAAAATAGCTGTTTACGATTTCCGAGGTTCTGCTATAAACAGCTATCCCGTCTTGGAGCATTTCAATAATAGCTTGAAAGTGGTTGTTTCCGGATCGAACTGGCTGGATGTAAGCCATCGGGATGCGAATAAGGGCAATGCCTTGAAACTAATTCAATCGTATTTTTCCGTAATGCCGGACGAGTGTATGGCTTTCGGTGATCAGATGAACGATGCCGAAATGCTTCAGTCTGTTGTTTACAGCTATGCAATGGAAAATGCTTCGGAGGAGTTGAAGCGTTACGCACGCTATATAGCCCCGTCCAACGATGTAGGAGGGGTACTGTCAGTAATCAGAAAAACTTTTTTTAATAAGCAATAAACTATGGAGATGAAAACAAAGATTACAGGAATACAACATGTCGGTATTCCGACAAACGACATTGGAAAAAGTATGCAATTCTACCGGAGCCTCGGTTTTGAACCGGTCTGGCAGACAGTTAACCCGAACAATGGCGAAGCCGTGGCTTTCCTGCAACTGGGAAATCTGGTGATGGAAATTTACGAGAACAGGCAGGCGGCAGGTAAATCCGGAGCGATAGACCACATAGCGTTGAATGTTACTGGGATTGACCTCCTGTTCGAGAACATGAAAGGTGCCGGACATAAGATGCTGGATGAGAAGGTGCAATACCTACCTTTTTGGGAACATGGGGTAAAGTTCTTTACGATACTCGGTCCCAATGGAGAGAAAATAGAATTTTGTGAAAAACTGACTGAATAGAATGAAATGAGCAGGAAGGATTTGTTATCAAAATTTGGAAATAGCCACCAAAGGGTGCTTAATGGCATAAAGGCCATTACAGAAGGTCGTGGTGTATTGTTGGTGGACGATGAAAACCGGGAAAATGAAGGCGATTTGATTTTTTCTGCACAGAAGATGACCGAAAAGGACATGGCATTGATGATACGGCATTGTAGCGGTATTGTCTGCCTTTGTCTCACAAAAGAGAAGGCTGAACAGCTTGACTTACCACTGATGGTCACCAATAATACCAGTATATACGGTACAGCGTTCACTATATCTATCGAGGCGGCAGAGGGTGTGACTACTGGCGTGTCGGCTGCCGACCGTATTTGTACAATAAAGACTGCCATTGACGAAAGGGCCACACCGGAATCATTGCATCATCCGGGCCATGTCTTTCCTTTAATCGCTTGCCCTGGAGGGTTGAAAGAGCGTGACGGGCATACGGAAGGAAGCGTCGAATTGATGAAATTGGCAGGACTTGCACCTTGTGCTGTATTGTGCGAGTTGACTAATGATGACGGCACAATGTCCCACCTTCCTGATATTGTAGAATTTAGTAACCAATATAATTATCCGATTATGAGTATCAATGATTTAAAAAATTACACTCCGACTCCTGATTTTTTGCCGGAATTGGTCGGTTCATTTGCAAAACCCGCGTCCGAAAATCCTACTGTGGCTATCATGGAAGCCGCTTTCAAACATCATGATATGCACTACAGATATATCAACTGTGAGGTGGGGCCGGATAATCTGGAAGCTGCCGTAAACGGAGCTAAGGCCATGGGCTGGAGAGGATTCAACTGTTCCATTCCCAACAAGATTAAGGTTATACAATATCTGGACGAGTTGGGAGACTCTGCTAAAATTATTGGGGCTGTCAACACGGTCATTATTGGAAAAGACAGAAGGACCAGAGGTGAAAATACGGATGGGAAAGGCTTTGTGAAAGCCATTTCGGACGTCACTTCCATTCCGGGCAAGAAGGTAGTACTATTCGGAGCTGGTGGTGCTGCACGTGCCATCAGTGTAGAAATGGCTTTGGCGGGAGCTGCATCCATTACTATTTTGAACATAGATGATGCAGGGCAGGAACTGGCCGATTTATTGAACGGTAAGACACCCGCCAAGGCGGACTTTGTCTTGTGGAATCATTCTTACCGGATTCCGGCCGACACGGACATCGTGATCAATGCTACTTCCGTAGGGCTTTATCCGAATGTGGATCAGCGTCTGAACATGGATTCTGACACCCTTCTGCCTCACATGGTCGTGGCTGACTGCATCCCTAACCCTGCATACACCCATTTTGTCAAGGATGCAATAGCACGTGGATGTCACCATGTACTTCCAGGTATGAATATGCTTGTCAATCAAGCTGTAATAGCCGTGAAATACTGGACAGGTGTGGATGTGGATGCTGAAGTCATGCGTAACGAACTCAAAAAGGTACTTGGATTATAATTAAGATAATGGACTTTTCAATGTGGATACAGTCGCCTTTCGACTGGGGAATATTGTTTTTGTCTGCCCTGCTTATCGGTATGTCTAAAACCGGTATTCAAGGTATCAGCTTGCTTGCTGTACCAATGATGGCAATGAATTTTGGAGCAAAGCCTTCTACCGGGTTGATACTGCCCATCTTATGCGTGGCTGATTTGATAGCCGTCCTGTATTATCGCAGGATTGCCGAATGGAGGTATGTACTGAAATTATTGCCTTCCGCTCTGGCTGGATTTGCCGTCGCACTATTTGTTGACCGACTGGTTCCTCCTGCCGAATTCAAGCACCTAATGGGCGGCTGTCTTTTAGTTGTACTGCTCGTGATGTTCTGGTCGGATTGGAAAGGTAAGGAAAATACGCTTTCCTCCTATTGGTGGTACGGACCTTTATTCGGACTGCTGGGTGGCTTCACTACAATGATAGGCAATGCAGCGGGGCCTGTGATGGCTATTTACCTATTGTCGGTCAAGATGCCCAAATATATTTTTGTAGAGACGAACGCTTGGTTCTTCTTGGTCATCAACTACCTAAAGATTCCTGTGCAGGTATTTGCATGGGGCAATATTACCGCCTCCTCACTGATTTTGGATGCCTGTACCATTCCTTTTGTCATTATAGGCGGCGTGTTGGGAGTTGCATTAGTAAAAAAACTGCCGGAGAAAGGATTCCGCTATTTCACAACTGCGGTTACCTGCTTGTCGGTATTGCTATTATTAGTTTAAATAATTATCTTTAATTTTATATACAATGGAATATAGAAAATTGAATGGAACCGGACTTTTTGTTCCGGCATTGACTTTGGGAACTGCCACCTTCGGTGGTACACATGGATTTGAAGGATGGGGACACACAGATGTGTCTGAGGCTACACGTATGGTGGATATATGTCTGGATGCCGGTCTGAATATGTTTGATACGGCAGATATGTACTCCCGTGGGTTGGCGGAAGAAATATTGGGAAAGGCCATCACTGGAAAACGCAATCGGATGCTGCTGGCTACGAAAGGAACTTTTCCTATGAGCGACAATGACCGGAATGCTACCGGATCTTCGAGGTATCATATCATCCGGGCTTGCGAAGCCAGTCTGAAACGGCTTGGTACGGACCATATCGACCTTTATTATATACACGGTTTCGATGCCAACACACCAGTTGAGGAGACACTACGCGCCTTGGATGACCTGGTGAGTAGCGGTAAAGTTGGTTACATAGGCTGTTCTAACTTTTCCGGTTGGCATTTGATGAAGTCATTGGCAGTTTCAGAAAAGTATGGTTGGCATAAATACGTGGCACATCAAGTGTATTACTCGCTCCTGAACCGAGATTTCGAATGGGAACTGATGCCGTTGGGTGTAGACCAACAGGTGGGAACATTCATTTGGAGTCCTCTTGCAGCAGGACGTTTGGGAGGAAAATATCGTCGGGATACTTCTATACCGGCAGATGGACGTGTAGCTAACGGAGGTGTACCTGTACGTGATAATATCGTATCCTATGAACTGTTATACAACATCGTGGATGTATTGGATGAGGTTGCTTCCGAAACCGGAAAGACAGTTGCACAAGTGGCACTCAACTGGCTGTTGCAACGTCCTACCGTGTGCAGTTTGGTTATAGGTGCACGTACGGAAGAGCACTTGAAACAGAACTTGGGAGCTGTTGGCTGGAATTTGTCTGAAGAACAGATTAAGCGTTTGGAAGAAGCAAGTAGGCAACCTAAACCTTATCCCTATTGGCATCAGGACCAGCGACCGGAACTGAAAGCTCAATTGTTTTTTTAACGGATTAATAAGAAGTATATCATGAATCGGTTATTATGCGCTATAATCTTATTGTTTAACTTAATGGCATTGGAAAGTAATGCACAGGAGGCAGGTAAAATGTATACATATAAACAAATAGGCAATAAATATATCATCAGTGTCAACACCGGTGAGGAAATAGTAAAAGCCCTAAATCTATTTTGTGAAGAGAGAAAAATAAAATCTGGGAATATAACGGGATTGGGTGCCATCAACGAGGTGACTCTTCGTTTCTTTAATCCGGAAACCAAAAAGTACATAGACAAGACCTTCCAGGAACAGATGGAAATATCCAATCTGACCGGAAATATTTCTATCATGAATGGAAAACCTTACCTGCATGTACACATCACTGTAGGAAGTGCAGATTATTCATCTCGTGCCGGACACCTGTTATCCGCTGTATTAAACGGTGCTGGAGAGTTTGTAGTGGAAAAATTTGAGGAGGATATAGAGCGTACTTACAATCCAACTTTAGGATTGAATTGTTATGATTTTACTAAATAAGGAAAAGTTATGAACATAACTTGGGATGCACAAGAATACTCCGATAATTTTTCTTTTGTTTACCACTATGGTGAGGACGTATTGAAACTTTTGGATATCTGCCCGGGGGATACAGTCATTGATTTGGGCTGTGGAAACGGCGCATTGACCATGCGGCTGGCGGAAGGGGGAGCACATGCCATAGGCATTGATGCGTCCGAGGAGATGCTTTCCATGGCCCGTTGCGACCACCCTGTACTGGATTTTAGGCAGGCTGACGCGTTGAACTTCACGATAGAGAAACCAGCAGATGCCTTGTTCTCGAATGCAGTGTTTCATTGGATTGATAAAGAGAGACAGCCCCTATTATTAAGACAGATCAACCGGGCATTGAAATTACATGGGCAACTTGTCTGTGAATTTGGAGGAAAAGGGTGCGCGGCAATGGTACATGCCTCTTTGAGAAAGAGTTTTGAAAAAAGAGGTATGGATTATGCCTTTTCTTTCTATTTCCCTTCAATTGGTGAATATACCAGTATACTGGAGAAGGCGGGATTTAAAGTGGTATATGCCATTCTGTTCGACCGTCCGACTCGTTGCCAGAACGGAGAAAACGGTCTGACGGATTGGGTTAAAATGTTCAATAAGCTTCCTTTTCTACAAATGGAAGCAGACTTACAGAGAGAAATCCTTGTAGAGGCAGAACAACATTTACGAAATACACATCTATATCGCAATGGAGAATGGGATATTGATTATGTTAGAATTAGAATAAAAGCAATAAAAGAAAAGAATTTATGAGAATCCGTATTGTGGTTATTACAATATTATTTGTCTGTATGACGGTTCAAGGATGCACTGTTGCAAATGGACAAACCGAAGGGGCCGGGACAGATGGAGATAATAAAGAGCAATTAATCATTTCTTTTGATTTTCGGCGTGGAGGTATTGCGTCCAGCCAATATGCTATTTGGATAGAGGATGACGAAGGTAAACTAATGCGAACTCTTTATGCCACCTCTTTCACTACAAAAGGAGGATATGAATATCGTGGGGATGCCATTCCTTTCTGGGTTGGTAAAGCCTGCCCGGAAAAAATGACAGATACACAAGTGGATGCCATTACAGGAGCAACCCCCGGTAATGGGAAACTGACTTACATATGGGATGGGACGGATCAGAATGGAGTTCGGGTTCCGAAAGGGAAATATCATTTTTTCGTAGAAGGAACCCTATACTGGAAAAGTCGGGTAGTATTTTCAGGCATTGTGAATTGGGTGAAGATGAACAGGAATCAATTCCTGTTGAAACACGTTATTTCAACAAATCATCCGTCAATAAAGACATGATTAGTTCTGTTAAAGTAAGTTACAAACAAAAATAGAGAAGTATATGAAGAAAATAATTTTTGTTATTTTAATGTGCTGTACTGCATATAGCAGTCTTGCACAAAAATTAGAAATTGTCGCACGTGTCATGCCTCCAGCTCCTGACATGTCGGGTATAGCTATTACCCCAGATGGGAGAATTTTCATCAGTTTTCCCCGACATGCGGACAATCATAAAGAGTATGCTTTAGCAGAATTGAAAGAGGACGGACAAATTGTTCCGTTTCCAAACAGAGAAATGACTTACCCATCCGATCGTCCTTATGGAGAATGGTTAGTGTCCCCACATGGCATGACGACGGATGAGAATGGAGACATTTGGGTAATTGATGACGGTAAGCGTGCCGGAATAGATGGAATACCAGAGGGGGCTGCAAAAGTTGTAGGTTTCTCTCCCGATGGGAGGGTGATAGCATCCGTTGTCATTAAAAGTCCTGTATTGCGCCAAGACATGCATTTGAATGATTTACGGATTGACTTGCGCCATGGTAAGAGTGGCATGGCCTACATAACGAATTCATCTTTTGGAACTACTCCTTCACTGGTTGTAGCAGATATTGCAACGGGAGAATCTCGCGAAGTACTTGTCGGTCATTATTCTACTGCGATACAAAAGGGATATGTCGCCTTTCTGGAAGGAGAAGCGAGAGCCTATCATCCGAATAATGTAACTCTGCCCTCTGGAGGAGCCAATGGAATAGCACTCGTGAAAGGTAGATTGTATTGGACTCCCATTACCGGACGTGGTCTGTATAGTATGGCAACGGATTCCTTGTCAGATTTCACCCTTTCGGAAATCACGCTGGAGAAAGCTGTACGTTATGAAGGAGACCGTCCGGCTTGTGACGGGTTAGCCGAAGATGCTGACGGAAACATTTATTTCTCCGCATATGAGCAGATGGCTTTAGTAAAACGTTCTCCAGATGGAATATTCAAGACGCTTGTCAATAGTCCTTTGTTGGGTTGGCCAGATGGTATGTTCTATACACAAAATGGTTATTTATATGTTACTTTGGGACAATGGAATCGCCTGCCAGGATTTAATAATGGGAAAGATTTGAGAAAACCTCCTTTCCTTGTAAGTAGAATGAAAATAGAAAAATAAAAATACAATTAAATCTGTTCTTTTTGTTGTGATAAATTAAAAGATGGTACTTTTATTGTTCAAAATAGAATTTGGGTAAATTGCTAACCCTTCGGTGAATTTAGTTTACAATATGGGATAATTCATAATCAATGGCATGGTACTTTGTAAGATCTATTACATCTTACATAAATTGTACTTCATCGTTGTACTTTGATAATGTGCTGTTTTAATACTATATCGCTGTTTGATATAGCGAACTAATAATAAAATGATAGTTATAAAAGAGAAATAACTAATTTAATTTTACCAATGGATTAAATAGTTAATAAAACAGTATTCATCAAGAAGAAACAGATTGTATGAAAAGTTGAAATAGAAAAAAGATGGGAACTATATTAATAGTGGAAAATAACCGGGCATATGCACATATTATTGCTATTTGGTTAAAAAAACACGGTATGGATGCCCGCTATGTGTTATCTATGAATACAGCAAAATTATTTTTAAGCAAGAAGGATGTAGATATGGTACTTTCAGATTTTCGATTCGGAGAAAATAATGCTATGGAATTATTAGAATGGATAAAATCAGAAGGCTATCAGATTCCATTTCTTATTATGACTGGCTATGCAGATATACCGGGAGCTGTAGATGCTATTAAAAAAGGAGCTGAAAATTATTTGCCAAAGCCGATTCAAACGGAAAAAGGACTTAGTATTATTCAGGAAGTGTTAGAACGTAAAAGGAAAGTCTCCAAAACAAAACATACATTCTATTTGGGACGAAGCCCTTTATCTTTAAAATTGCAGCACTATGTTCGTCTTGTAGCTCCAGCAGAAATGACAGTACTAATACGAGGTGCATCCGGTACAGGAAAGGAATGGGTGGCATCACAAATTCATGCATTAAGCAAACGTGCAGATGCTCCATTTGTGGTTGTAGACTGTGGTACATTACCAAAAGAACTTGCTGCATCAGAATTATTTGGCTATGTAAAGGGTGCATTTACAGGTGCTATAGAAGACAAAGAAGGCATGTTTGCTCGGGCTAATCATGGAACATTATTTTTGGATGAAATAGGTAATCTGAATATGAACGTACAAATGTTATTATTGCGGGCATTGCAAGAAAAACACTTTCGTCCTATAGGTGGTTGGAAAGAAATAGAAGTAGACATACGGCTGATAGCCGCAACGAATGAAGATTTGGAGAAAGCTATAATAGAAGGACGATTCAGAGAAGACTTATTCCATCGCATAAATGAGTTCCCGTTGCAAGTTCCTCTTTTGGTAGAATGTTCAGAAGATATTATTCCATTAGCAGAATTTATGTTAGATATTGCTAATCGTGAGTTAAATAAAAAAGTAAAAGGCTTTGACCGGAAAACACAGACAAAATTCAAGTCATATTCATGGCCAGGAAACATACGTGAAATGCGAATGGTTGTAAAACGGGCTGTTTTATTAGCAAAAGATGACTGGATAACAATAGAAGATATAGAACTTTTACCCAATAAACGCCCAAAAGAGTATAGATTGAAAGATGAACGGGCAGAGCGGAATAATATTATAAAAGCATTGAATGCTACAGATAATGATCGTACAGCAGCGGCACGATTATTAGGAATAAGCCGAAGTACACTTTATCTTAAATTGAAAAAATATCACCTAATATAAAATTTGTCCGAAAGTCGGACAAATTTTGTATAATCTACATTTGTTTTTCGTACAGATACATTTCTCTTATGCGTATATCATTGTTTATCAATACGCTATATTCAATACAATTAATGGTATAGTGCTTGCTATTAACATTTTTATGATGACTTAGTTCGAGGTGATGATTTGTAAAACCTAAAATGTGATGCGATGAAAACATTAACAAATGCACTCCTTTTCAACCTATTTGCCTCCTACTTGGAGGGCATGGTACAAGTAGCGGAAGAATTGCCTGCTGCTTATGATAATTTTGTAACTCTGCTTGGAGGACTTCCACAAAGCGAGAACCTAATATTGAAGTTACGTCGCTTGAATTATACCAAAATAGAGCTGGTTTCTATGCAAATAGCATCGGAGCAAATGTTGGAGAAAAGGCATATTTTGTACGATGTGTTTATCGGTAAGGCATTATCTCTTCTCGATACAGAGATAGAAATGGTTAAAGAGTTATTTAAATTGGGGAATATTATCCCCGAATTGAAATCGGAAATAATGAAAGATACAAAAGATAAATCTGTTATCATGTTGACTTGGAACGGTACAGACAGTGATTTGATTGAACTGGTGGCTGCGTTGATGGCTGCCGGTGCAATAAGTTCGAGAAATGGCGACAAACTGACTGTGATAAGTGTAATTCGAGCTTTTGAGGATATGTTTCATCTTAAAATAAATGCACTATATACCAAACGGGGAAAAGTGTTTGACCGTTGTACGGACACTACTCCATTTATTGATTCCTTGCGTGTAAGTTATAACCGGATGCTGGAGAAACGGTTAATTTAAAAGTCATGCGCCAACGGATGCCAAAACTCGACTTTGATTCCGCACATTTGTTTTTACCGGAGAGTATGCCTTATTTTGCCGGAAAAGCATTGGAGTGTATAAACTAAAAACATCATGTATGGAACTGACTATTATCGAAACGAGCGCGTATCTGGAAATGAGGAAACAGTTCAGCCTGCTGGCGGTACAGTTGGAAGACTTCCGTAAAAAGGTTGCCCCACCCGCACCGGATAAATGATTGGATGCGCAAGAGGTATGTCTGGCTCTGAAAATATCGAAGAGATGCCTGCAAAATTACAGGGATAACGGCCTTATCCCTTATTCAAACATAGGCGGGAAATTCTTCTATCGGGAAACGGATATTCAGGAGATATTGAGTGAAGGACTTATAAAAAGGAAATAAGTATGGCAGACATTATCACAAAGGATTCGGAAGAGTTCAAGGAACTGACCGAATGGATAAGGAGAGCGGGTAAGGCGGCTGAGGAAGCCACGGCAAGGATACGTCCCACGATTGCGGATGAGCATTACCTGACTGGAGATGACGTATGCGAGAGACTGCACATCTCACGGCGGACACTGCAAACCTTGCGTGATGAGAACATGGTGTCCTATACTACCATCGGTGGAAAAATTCTTTATCCCGAAAGCGGACTGTATGAGGTGTTAAAAAAGAACTATCGGGATTTCCGAAGGCTCAGGAAATAAAGAAAAGACAAAAGGAATGTCCCTCCGGCCTACCGGCTGAAGGGGCATTCCTTTTGGTCGGTCTTAGACGGCCAGTTTGTAAACATGGCCTATCTTCTCGCAAAGCTTGTCGGTATCTTCGCCCACTTTCGGATTGATAAGCTCGGCATATACCTGTGTGGAAAGGATGGAGTTATGCCCTAATACCTTTTGCAGGGTTTCCAACGGCATCCCTTTGAGAATGGCCAGAACTGCGAATGTATGACGTCCGATATGCGGGGTGACTTCGGTATGGCAATCGCACTTCTTGCCGATAATTCTGAGGCTGAGGAACATGGTGTTGTATTCGCCTACGGGAAAAACACAATCGGGGGTATCCTTCTTCTCGTCCACACCCCTGTATTTCTCAATAAGGTCAATGGCTATGGGCAATAACTTCACGACATAGGCCACTCCGGTTTTTATGCGGTTGCCCATCAGCCATGTGCCTCCGTCGGAATCGGTATGGATGTTGTTGTAAGTAATGGCTCTGAGGTCGGCATATGCAAGACCGGTGAAGCACATGAAGAGAAACATGTCCCGCATGGCACGCTGGCGTTTGTATTTCAGATCCACGTGGATGATTCTCTGTAATTCCTCTTCAGTAAGAAAAGACCTTTTCTTGTATTCCGGCTTGCATTCGAAGGATGTGAAAGGATGGACTCTCAACCACCCCTTTTCCTGCGCTATGTACATCAGCCATTTCAGGGTATTGACACGGTTGAAAGCGGTGGCATTCGCATTGCCTGCCGTGCCGAGCATCCATGTGTAATAATCCTCAATGAACGACTTTTCAAGCTCGTCAATAGCTATATCCTCGATGTTCTTTTTGGTTTTCATGAAAAGCAAAAGACTCTTGTAGTCGGCAACCAGTCCACGGTAAGTGCTTTCCGTTTTTCCTTTACCAATCTTTTCTTTATACGATTCAAGCTGTTCTCTGAAGAGCACCATAAGAGTATGGCATTCCTCTGCGAAACCTGCATAGCGGTTATATACTTTCTTGGCCGTAACAAAACTGTCATGGTCGCAAATGTACTGATAGTGCTTCGTTATCTGCGCCTTGATGTTATCAAGTTCTTGATTCAGCGTGCGTGCCTCCTCGGACTTGCCTTTCGCACGGTTGGCTTTTACGTCCCATAAGGAAAGGGGCACCGTTCTTTTACTGCTGAAACCCGCTTGGGTTCCATTGACTGTAATACGGCCCATAATCGGAGCCTTACCATTTTTTACTGACTGGTTCTTGATGTAGAACAATACTTTGAATGTGCTTCGCATAACTCAACTTTTTTTAGTTACAAATTTATTTTCTGTTGAGTTATCTGATACTATGCAAAAACAAGCAATATGCTGAAATATAATATATTACACTTCTTTTTATAGCATATTTGGCGGAGTTACGATTTGGTAACCTAACTCCTTTCCAAATCTGCTTTTTTTTGCTTTCCTTTTGCCTCCCTACTAAAAACATGTTTTATAACTATTTGATTTTTAACAAGGTTGCGTTATCTTTGCACATCTTTTGAAAATACTTGGTTTCACAAATAGAAAACTCTAGTTTTGTTATGAAGAAACTTTAGTTTCTTGTGATTGAAAATTAAGAAAACTGTAAGTGCTTGTTTGTTAATGATATTATAGATATGATAGAAGTCGAGATAGATAAAGATTCCGGATTCTGCTTTGGGGTTGTCACCGCCATAGAAAGCGCGGAGCGGGAGCTGGGTAATACGGATACGCTGTATTGCCTAGGCGATATCGTTCATAACAGTTTGGAGGTGGAGCGGTTGGAGCATATGGGGCTGCATACGATCGACCATGAGGGACTTTCAAGGTTGAGAGACCGGAAGGTGTTGCTCCGGGCGCATGGCGAGCCGCCTTCTACCTATGCTTTAGCGAAGCGAAACAATATCACGATTATAGACGCTACTTGCCCGGTCGTCTTGCGTTTGCAGCGCAAGATCCATAAATGTTATCAAGAGACCCGGGCGAATAACACCCAGTTGGTTATCTATGGAAAGAAAGGCCATGCGGAGGTGAATGGCTTGGTGGGCCAGACGGAAGGCACGGCGATTGTTATCGAGAAAATAGAAGACCTCGATCGTCTGGACTTTACCCGTGCGATCAGTCTGTTTTCCCAAACCACGAAGTCCTTGGATGGATTCAAGGCGGTAGTGGCGGAGATCAAGCAGCGGATGGCGGAAGGGGTGGAGTTTAATTATTACGATACGATTTGCCGTCAGGTGGCGAATCGTCTTCCGAATATAAAAGCGTTCGCCTCCAGCCACGATTGGGTCTATTTTGTGGCCGGTCGTAAAAGTTCCAACGGAAAGATGCTGTTCGAGGAGTGCCGGAAAGCGAACCCGAATACGCTTTTTATTTCCGAGGTATCAGAGATTACCGAGCCTTTGCCCGAGGGCGTGCGCCGGGTCGGGGTTTGCGGCGCTACATCCACTCCCAAGTGGTTGATGGAGGAAGTGGCGGTCCGGATCAAGGAACTGAATGCTTCGGAATGATATTTTGATTAAGATTACGTGAACTTTCCGGGAGAAAGACAGAAGGATAACTAAATATTTACTACTTTTGCCGGAGAACATTAAAATCAATGACGCTATGTCTACAGTAAAGTGTGTTGGTATTTTAACGTCCGGAGGTGATGCCCCGGGAATGAATGCCGCTATTCGTGCGGTAACACGTTCCGCTATTTATAACGGAATGAGAGTGAAAGGTATTTACCGTGGTTACAAAGGGTTGATCCTAGATGAGATTGAAGAGTTTAAGACACAAAATGTCAGTAATATAATTCAGCGCGGTGGAACAATTCTTAAGACCGCCCGTTGCGTGGAGTTCAAGACTCCCGAGGGACGAAAACAGGCCTATGATAAGTTGCAAGAGCATGGGATCGATGCCTTGATCGCTATCGGTGGTGACGGAACGTTGACGGGAGCGCGTATTTTCGCTCAGGAGTTTAATTTCCCGATCGTAGGATTGCCGGGTACGATTGATAATGACTTGTATGGCACGGATACGACGATCGGTTATGATACGGCCTTGAACACGATCATGGAATGCGTGGATAAGATCCGTGATACGGCTACCTCGCATGATCGTCTGTTCTTTGTGGAGGTTATGGGGCGCGACGCCGGTTTCTTGGCGTTGAACGGAGCGATCGCTTCTGGCGCCGAAGCCGCTATTATCCCGGAAATCTCCTTGGAGAAAGACCAATTGGCCGAGATGATCGAGAATGGATTCCGTAAGTCCAAGAACAGTAGTATCGTATTGGTTGCCGAAAGTGAGGTAACCGGTGGCGCTATGGGTGTCGCTGAGCGTGTGAAGAAGGAATATCCGCAGTTCGACGTGCGTGTCTCTATTTTAGGTCACTTGCAGCGTGGTGGTTCTCCTACGGCACAAGACCGGATCTTGGCGACTCGTATGGGTGTGGCCGCGATCGATGCCTTGTTGGATGACCAGCGTAACGTGATGATGGGTATCCAGAACGACCAGATCGTTTATGTACCGTTCTCTAAAGCGATCAAGAATGATAAGCCTATTAACCGGGATTTGTTGAACACGCTCCGTGTTTCTTCAATCTAAATAAGGCATATATTTATACGAATAGGAACCCGGATGTAGCGATTGCGTACATCCGGGTTTTTATTTGAAGAACCTGATATCATGAAGAAGTATAGCGGCGTGGCCTTGAATGTAATCGTATTTGTCTTTCTGTTTATCTTCTTGAGGATATTCAGTGAGTACCACTTTTACTGTGTCGAGCAGAACCAGTTATTCCAGTTGACTCCCATTTTTATTATCGATAAGTTAATGCAACCGGGAGGTTTAGCGATGGTTCTTTCCGGTTGTTTGGTGCAGTTCTTCATTCTCCCGAATGTGGGAGCTATGATAACGGCGGCCCTGCTGACAGGCCTAGGGGCCTTGTTCTGGGCGATCTTGAGGCGGATCGATCCGCGAAGCCATGGTATTTTATGGGCTTGGCTTCCCGTCCTATCCTTGTTGTTTGTGCAATGGGATTTTAATTACAGGTTTCAAGGAACGGTCGCCTTCGGTATGATGCTGCTTGCTTTATATCTCGTTTTAGGGATAAGGAATTTCATACCTCGTTTAATCGCAAGTCTGTTTGCCTCCCTGTTACTCTTTGGGTTGGCCGGGCCGGTCTCTTTGTTGTTTGCCTTATCCATGATGGGATACGAGGCCATGAGCCGGACGCCCCGTTGGTATTATTCCGCGATTTTACCGATGATCGTGTTGATCTTGGGTGGATTATGTGTGCGTTACTCGGTGATCGGAGAATACCGCTTTGTCTTTTTACCGGATAGTTATTATTATTTCCGTTTGGTGCCGGATAAGGTAATTTATTTCTCATGGATCGCTTTCTATGCGGCGCTGGTTGTAACCTGCCTCTGTAAAAACAAGGAATCATGGGCTGGTAAAAAGCGTCTAGCGCTGGGAATCTCCCAATTCATTATCTTAGGGCTTATCTTCTGGAAAGGCTTCGATCTATATGGCGAACAGAAATCATACCGCTTGAAGATGATGGACTATTTTACCCGGACAGAGCAATGGGACCGGATCTTGGTATCATGCAAGGAGCCGACCACTAATCAACTCTATTTATGTTACCAAAATATGGCTTTGGCTCGGAAAGGTATTCTGGCGGATGAGGCGTTTAAGTACACGCAGCACGGGCCTCGTGGATTAATGGTGGCATGGAATAAATCGACTACCCTGTCCGCCTTGCTGAGTGATGTTTATTTTACGATGGGAAATGTCGCCGCGGCTCAAGAGATGGCTTTCGAGAGTAATATCGGTGCTTTATGTGATGGAAATCCCCGCATGACGCAACGTTTGGTGCAAACGAACTTGATTTATGGAGCCTATCCGGTTGCGGAGAAATATATTGCTGTCTTAGAGAATACTTTCTATTATAAGGATTGGGCCAAAGCGCAGCAGAAATTCCTGTATAACGATGAGGCGGTCGAGGCAGATCCTCTATTGGGGAATATGCGTAGGAACCTGCTATCCGAGAATCATCTGAGCCAGATAGATGGATTCGACACGGACTTGATTCGCTTGGCGGAGCAGAATCCTTCCAATAAAGCCGCTTTTCACTATGCCGGCGTATTCTATCTTTTAGCAAAGGATGTGACGCGTTTTAAGACGTTGGTGGAAACCTATTACGGAACGGATTTACTCCCTTCTTTACCGGTCTCTTTTCAAGAGGCGATCATCATCCTATCGGAGAAAGATCCGGATTACTGGAAACGTTTCGGTGTCTCGGAATCTATCGTAGGGCGATTCACCGATTATAAGAGGCAAGTACTTGCTGGGCGGAATAATAGTAATGCGCTGCCCGGTTTGATGTATCGCTCTTATGGCGATACCTATTGGTATTATTATATGTTTAAATAGGAGATGAGAAAAATGTATATAATAAGAGGTATATGTCTGTGGATGATTCTGGGCTTGATGGCTTGTTCCGGTCCGGTACGTATACAGAAGAATCTGGAAGTCAAGCCGGAGATCTTTCCGGATTATGCGGATGTGACAATCCCGCCGAATATAGCTCCCTTGAATTTTAAGCTGAAAGACGCTTGCGCTGAGGCCCGTGCCATTCTCGAATGTGGCCCGGAGAAATTAGAGATCAAGACCGGGAAAGACGCTTGTTTCGTGATCCCGGCCTCCGGTTGGAAAAGGCTGTTGCGTACCGCTTCCGGGAATCATTTGAATGTAACCGTGCAAGCTTTCGTGAATAACGAATGGATCGCGTATGCACCCTTCACCATCAAGGTGGCGAAGGAGCCGGTCGATGGTTGGTTGGCTTATCGCTTAATCGAACCGGGCTATGAGCTGTGGAACCGTATGGGTATCTATCAACGTAACTTGGAAAATTATACGGAGAACGCGATCATCGAAAATAAGATGAGCGGCAATAACTGTATGAACTGCCATTCTTTCTGTATGCAGAATCCGGAGAAAATGCTTTTTCATATGCGTGAGACCTACTCTTGTACCTTATTGATCGATGGAGATAAAGTGGAGAAGCTGAATACGAAGACCGATCAGACCCTTTCTCCGCTGGTCTATCCTTCTTGGCATCCTTCCGGAAAATATGTCGCTTTCTCTGTGAATAAAACCAAGCAAGCGTTTCATATGAACGATAGGAATCGGGTGGAGGTATTCGACTCAGCCTCGGATGTAGTCGTCTATGATACCCAAAAGCATGAGATCGTGACTTCTCCGCTGCTGTCTTCAGAGGGAGCGTTCGAGACTTTCCCTACATTTTCCCCGGATGGAAATACGCTCTATTTCTGTTCGGCTAAAGCCCGTACGATGCCCAAGGAATACGATCAAGTGAGATACGATCTATGCTCAGTCTCGTTCGATCCCGTTACACGTCGTTTCGGGACGGTAGTCGATACTTTATATAAGGCATCGGAGATCGATAAAAGCGTTTCTTTTCCCCGGGTTTCCCCGGATGGAAAGTATTTGCTCTATACCTTGTCCGGTTATGGGAATTTCTCTATGG